>TARA_R110001606_G_scaffold63577_1_pt1 | contig 129891 bp, 98 predicted proteins | sample TARA_R110001606 | Tara Oceans TARA_R110001606 (sample SAMEA4398315) | marine metagenome | biome: Polar Biome; feature: [SRF] surface water layer (ENVO:00010504); material: water (ENVO:00002006), including particulate matter (ENVO:01000060) such as... | depth 5 m | reverse complement strand
TCAGGAGAAGAGCGAGAGGAAGAAATTTTTTTTTCATGGTATCGGTAGTTGAGCTCCACAAAAATAGAAACAAGCACCTATAGGATGTCAGGTACTGGAATAAATTACTGTTAAAAAAAGAAAGGGCATGCCCCAGAGGTACATGCCCAATCACCAACCTAACCTATCTATGAAACCACTATGGAATTGTGATTCAGTATTATTAACAAATATTTCGGCTTTTGGTTCTCCTGATAGTTGAACGAAGCGCAACAAATATTCTTATGGGTTCATTTCAATATCTGTGCCAAAAGGGCTCTTCTAGAGAAAAAACAAGAAAAACAGGAAGAGGAACATCCAGAGACCATCCATGAAATGCCAGTAGGTTACCAGCAAGTTGAGTTGAAGCTTTCGAAATGAGTTAGTGAAATACACCAGCGAGTGAACGGGGTTGCTTGATTTTCTGATCAGCAGGATGTAGCAATAGGCCAGATAAATAATGCCCGCACTCATGTGCAAAATATGAAGGCCCGAAAGAGCATATAAATAGACAATGGCTCCTCTCACCGCATTGCTGGCTTCCTGATTCATCAGCTCATTCCACCCAAAAAACTGCGAGAACGAAAAAGCAAAGGCAAGCGCAAGAGTGAACAGCAGCGACTTCTTTAGCTCTTTGGTTTTCTCTTTTTCAAAATATTCAACGGCCCGGCTAATGGTGAAGCTGGATCCAAGTAAAATGAGTGTGCTAATTATAAAAGCTTTCGGAAACTCTATTTTGGCCGCCTTATCAACCAAAGTGCCAGAGGCGGTGTATGCCATTAGAAGGAAAAAGAATATCAAAATGCTGCCGAAAATCCCTATCAGCAACAGCATTTTGTAGGGGTGCATTTTCTCCAGCTCGTTGAGCGGGAATGAACTGGTCGGTGCTTTTGTTTTCTTATAGGAATTTGCCATGCTAGCTCCGTAATTTGTAATTAAACATTTTGTTTGAGCCTTGGTTCAACAATTTGCGATGAATTATCATAAAATGATTTTCTGTTATTCGTTATATAACGCTCCATCACCATAATATCCGTACTTTTGCCCACCAAAAAATGTTCTTAAGTTGAAAGTTTCCGACTTCCTATCAATTTATAAGCAAGATAGTTTTGTGAAAACCCTGGCCGAGAGCTTCAAGGCCAAAGGTGGGGGAGCATTTCAGGTGAAGGGACTCGTTGGAAGTCTCGATGCCGTTGTGCCTGCAGCAGTTTTTTCTATGGACAGGCAATGCCATGTGTTTGTTATGCATGAAAAAGAGGAAGCTGCTTACTTTTTCAACGACATGCAGAACTTGTTTGGTGAAAGGGAAGTATTGTTTTTCCCCACTTCCTACAAGCGACCTTACCAGTTTGACGAGACCGAAAATGCCAACATTCTGCTACGGGCCGACGTACTGAACAAACTCAACCACAGAAGTGGCAAGGGCGAAATAATAGTTACCTATCCGGAAGCGCTCACTGAAAAGGTGATCAATAAGCGGGCACTGACAGAAAATACGTTTAATGCCAAGGTGGGCGATAAGGTCGATGTAGAGTTCATCGCCGAACTGCTCATGACCTACGACTTTGAGCGAACAGACTTTGTGTATGAAGCCGGTCAGTACGCAGTAAGAGGTGGTATTATCGATATATACTCTTACGCCGGAGAGCTGCCTTATCGCATGGAGCTTTTTGGGGACGAAATAGAAAGTATCAGGACTTTCGACCCAAACACACAGCTGTCGCAAGATTCGGTCAATTCCATTAGCATCATTCCCAATGTGCAAACCAGGCTTTTGCAGGAAAAAAGGCAGTCGTTTCTGGAGTTTGTACCAAAAGAGACCCGTTTCTGGATAAAGGATCTGCAACTACTCTACGATCAGCTTGACAGTTACTTCACCAAGGCTTCTGCAAGCTTTGACGTGCTGATGAAGGAAAGCGGCAACACGAAAATCGTGCTGGAGCCCGCCGACCTGTTCGAAAATGCTGCGACCATCAAGTCACACATTTTCTCTTTCCCCATGATTGAGTTTGGGAGCCGGTTCTATCTGGAAAATGCTACGACCTTTCAATACGAAGCCGAACCTCAGCCACCATTTCACAAGAACTTCGAAATGATGGTGGAGAACCTCAACCAGCGTCAGTTGCAGGGATATAACCTGTTTATTGCCGCCGAGTCGGAAAAGCAAATCGAGCGACTCGACACAATTTTTCAGGAACTGGATCCCACAATGCGGTTCGAAGGTTTTTTGGCGGGGCTTCGGGAAGGCTTTGTCGACAAGCAGATAAAATTGCTTTGTTACACGGATCACCAGCTTTTTGACCGCTTTCACAAATACAAAACCAGGGAAAAGCACACCAAGTCCAAGGCGCTCACCATCAAAGAGCTCAAATCGCTGCAACCTGGAGACTACGTGGTGCATATCGACTACGGAGTGGGCCGGTTCGCAGGCCTGGATGCCGTGGATGTAGGCGGAAAGAAACAGGAAGCGCTTCGGATTGTGTATCGGGACAATGACCTGCTGTACGTAAGTGTGCATTCTCTGCATAAAATTTCCCGGTATGCCGGCAAAGAAGGGCAACCGCCGCCGATCAACAAGCTCGGCACTCAGGATTGGGATATCAAGAAAAAGAAAGTAAAGAAGCGGGTAAAAGACATTGCCAAAGACCTGATCAGTCTTTATGCCAAAAGAAAGGCGACTCCCGGTTATGCTTTCCCGCCCGACAATTTCCTTCAGGCCGAACTCGAGTCATCGTTCATTTATCAGGACACACCTGACCAGGCGCTGGCTACTGCCGACGTAAAAAAAGACATGGAGCAGCCTCACCCAATGGACAGGCTGGTTTGCGGCGATGTTGGTTTTGGCAAAACTGAGGTAGCCATTCGTGCAGCTTTTAAAACGGCGAGCAACGGAAAGCAAGTGGCGGTGCTGGTGCCAACCACCATTCTGGCCATGCAGCACTACCGCACGTTCAAAGAAAGGCTTGCCAATTTTCCCCTGGACATAGAATACATCAACCGGTTCCGCACCACGAAGGAGATAAAAGATATTCTTCAACGAGTGAAAGAGGGTAAAATTGACATACTGATAGGCACCCATCGCATTGTGAACAAAGACGTGGAGTTCAAAGACCTCGGTTTGCTGGTCATTGATGAAGAGCAGAAGTTCGGGGTAAAAATCAAGGAAAAGCTCAAAGAATCGAAGGTGAATGTAGACAGCCTCACTTTGACCGCAACCCCGATACCCAGAACGCTTCATTTCTCCATGATGGGGGCAAGGGACTTAAGCATTATTGCCACACCACCGCCTAACAGACAACCCGTTACCACCGAGCTGCACGAATTCAACGAAAGTGTGATCAGAGATGCGATCAGCTTCGAGCTGAGAAGGGGTGGCCAGGTGTTCTTTGTGCACAACAGGGTCAGCGACATTGACCAGATAGCCAGTATCGTTTTGAGGCTGGTGCCAGACGCACGAATAGGCATTGCTCATGGTCAAATGGATGGCCCTAAGCTGGAAAAAGTAATGATGCGGTTTATCGAGGGTGAGTTCGACGTGTTAGTGTCAACCAATATCATTGAAAGTGGCCTCGATATCCCCAATGCCAATACCATCATTATCAATCGGGCACACATGTTTGGTCTTTCTGACCTGCACCAAATGAGAGGGCGGGTAGGCCGATCGAACAAAAAAGCCTTCTGCCTGCTGCTTTCTGGCGCATCGTCGGGCCTGACAGCTGAAGCCCGTAAGAGGCTGGTCACGCTTGAAGAATTTTCCGAATTGGGCGACGGCTTCAAAGTAGCCATGAGAGACCTGGATATCCGTGGAGCTGGAGACCTGCTGGGTGGCGAGCAAAGCGGCTTTATCTCTGACCTTGGTTTTGAAATGTATCACAAGATCCTCGACGAAACCATTCAGGAGCTCAAAATTGAGGACTACAGCGACCTATTTGCTGAAGACATCAAAAAAGCCGTTGAGGCTGTAGCCACCGATTGCGTGATAGAAACTGACCTCGAAATTCTTATTCCGGAGTCCTACGTCAACAATATTTCGGAGCGGCTAAGCTTGTACTCCCACCTCGACAGCATTGAGGCGGAGGAAGAGTTGGCGAAATTCAGCGCTGATGTTAAAGACCGTTTCGGGCCGATTCCCGAAGAGGTGGAAGAGCTTATAAAAACCGTACGACTTCGCTGGCTGGCCAAAAAAGCAGGTATTGAAAAGCTTATACTGAAGGTTGAGGTGCTGAAATGCTATTTTGTTTCTGGTGAAAATGAAGCCTATTTCAAGTCACCTACCTTTGGCAAAGTATTGGAATATGTACAAAAGAATCCGAAAATCAGCCGGATGAGGGAGCACAAAGGCCGACTCATTCTGAACCTTGAGCAGGTCAAGTCAGTAGACCATGCAATCGGTTATCTTAAAAAAATGCTGCAGGAAAATGAGGCTTCAGTAGCACAATAAAACGTCTGTTAGAGACATTATTTAGATAAATCCCTATATTGTCCTCTCTTTTTTTGAAAAAAACTTATTATAATTGAAATTTGTAGTCGATCGTTATTAAATATGCCCGATCTAGGCTACATTAGCTTTTTAAGTTCAAATAAACAGGTTATGAAAAATTTTGTTAACATCTTATGTACCTCTGCTTTGGCTGTTGGGTTCTCCGCTTTTCTAGGCGGGTGCGGTTCCAGCACGCCAACAAGTAGTAGTCCAGGCAGCCTGAGCTCAGCGACAGGAATGGAGTACAACGAGGAGGGTGGTTTTCAGGTTAGCGACTATGCCGGTCAGCCTGAGGGTCCTAATCTAGTTTTTATAGAAGGAGGTCGTACGGTTCTTGGGTCTTTTGAGGAAGATTTGATGAACAGACACGACAATGTTGAGAGAGCCGTAACAGTTGCTTCATTTTACATGGACGAAACTGAAATCGCCAACATTCACTGGTTGGAGTATCTCTACTACATTCGCCTTGACTCTTCAAGAGAATTTTATGAGTCTTCGCTGCCTGACACAACTGTTTGGGCCAGAGACCTTGCTTACAATGATCCTTATGTAGATCACTACCTTCGTTACCCTGGTTTCAGGTACTATCCTGTTGTAGGTGTTAACTGGAAGCAAGCCAATGACTATTGCAACTGGAGAACCACGGTGGTTAACCTTAAGCTTGCACAAGATGCCGGTCTTGAGGACGTAACACTTGCAGAGTCAGGAAGTGAAAGAATTCCTTTGGAAAGTGGTGTTGTGCTACCTAACTACCGTCTCCCAACCGAGGCCGAGTGGGAATATGCAGCTCAGGCACTTATTGGTGTTCAGTGGCTGGACGAAAACCAAACTCACCGCAGGCTGTATCCCTGGGACGGTCACTCATTGCGTAATCCTTATGGAAAGAAAATGGGTTACTTCCTTGCCAACTTCAAAAGAGGCCGTGGTGACTACGCCGGTATAGCCGGTAAGCTGAACGACGGTGCCATGATCACAACTTATATCTACGATTATCCACCGAACGAATTTGGTCTTTATAACATGTCAGGTAATGTTAACGAATGGGTATGGGACGTTTACCGCCCGCTTTCGTTCCAGGACTTTGATGACCTGAACCCTGTTCGTCGTGACGGTTACCTGGATGACGAAAAAGGTTATGACACTCAGAACTTCAACTCACTTGTTTCTGACAGAGTGAGAGTTTACAAAGGAGGTTCATGGGCTGACGTAGCTTACTGGATGTCGCCAGGAACCAGAAGATACCTTGAAGAAGATTCTTCAACTTCAACAATCGGTTTCCGTTGTGCGATGATCCGTGCCGGTACCAACTACTAAGAGAAGACAAAATTATCTATATAAGAAAGCTCCGAGATTCGGAGCTTTTTTTATTTGTGAGAGACCGCCAACGCACAAATTCCTATCCCTTCAGCCCCGGCGCTTATCAGCGCTGAAGCACAGGATGAAAGTGTTGATCCGGTGGTAAGCACATCGTCAACAAGCAGCACTTTTTTCCCTTTTACGCTCTCCGGGCTGGTAACACCAAAAATGTTTTCCACATTCTGCCAGCGATCCACCTTTTGCTTCTTGGTTTGCGTGCTGGTGAATTTAGACCTGACAAGTAGCTCAGCATCTACTGGTTTTTGCGTAGCGACAGAAAGTCCTTCTGCAATTGCCATGCTTTGATTGTAGCCTCTGATCCTCAGCTTTCTTTTGTGCAAAGGAACTGGAACAATTATATCAAAAGCCGAAAACCCTGGCTTCTCTGTAAGCTGGTTACCATACCAGGCACCAAGCATAACACCCAACTCACGATTCCCTTTATATTTTAGCTGATGAAGAAGCTTCTGAGTAATGCCCGATTTCTTGAAAGTTAAAAAAGCATCGACAAAGCTTATTTTTGGTTCGTACACAAACTTGTTTGTCAGAAGAGAATTCCGGATAGCTTCATCTACAATGGGCAGCTGATAACGGCAAGCTGTGCACAAATGATCCTCGCCCCGAACCAATAACTCACCACATGAGATACAGTTTTCAGGAAATATCAAAGAAACAAAATCATTCCAAAGTTCATTTGCGATATTTGCCATAGGTAAAATATAGAAAAAATTGTGGTCGCAACCACAAACTGTATTCCCCGATTTCAAAAACAGGCCGGAGCATGAGAGTGACTCCTTTAATAACGCAGACAGACCGTATGAGCAAAGTAGACGAATTCAATAACTACAGAGAAAAGATGAATGAGCGTATCCTTTCTTCTGACAACAAGCTTGTTAAAAGAATATTTAACCTCGACACCAATGCCTTCAGTGAGGGGGCCATTGATGTGAAAAACAAAGAAATGCTGGGGCTGGCCTGCTCCATGGTGCTCAGGTGCGATGACTGTGTACGCTATCATTTGGGCAAATGTTATGAGCTCGGCTGCTCCGACAAGGAGATGGACGAGGTGTTTGGCATTGCCACACTTATTGGGGGCACGATAGTAATTCCCCACCTGAGAAGGGCAGTTGAATTTTGGGACGAATTAAAACTAACACCACAAAATGTTTAAAAAAGACCTGGATCTTGAGAGGGAGTGGCAGGCGCTACTTGGCAAACTAGAAAATATGATCGGTAAAAAACCGGCCGATCTCAACTCCGTACTTTTTCTTATCGGAGTACAAGAACTCGGCAAGGGCCGAAAGACTTTTACCAAAGAACAAAAGCAGGACTTAATGCACATTGCCATTTGCAAAATACTCAGTTTCTCTGGCTTCTACGCCCTGGAGGGCATAGACGAGGATGGCTGGCCTCACTGGAAGATGATGAAAAAATTACCTCATTTTGACACGGGTGAGCAAGAAAAGCTGCTAAAAATACATGTAATAGAGTATTTTGAAAAAGAAAGAATATTATAATGACTGGAATAATATCATATAATGTAAACGGAATTCGGTCGGCTGTTTCCAAGGGTATAACGCAGTGGCTAAAGGAGAAAGATCCGCAAATCGTTTGTTTTCAGGAACTTAAGGCCCACAAAGAGCAAATTCCCGTTTCGTTGTTCGAAGACCTTGGCTACCACTGCTACTGGTTTCCCGCAGTGAAAAAAGGCTATAGTGGTGTTGCCATTCTATCAAAAACTAAACCCAAACATGTGGAGTACGGATCCGGCATCGATCAGTCGGACTACGAAGGCCGGGTTATTCGGGCCGACTTCCAGCACTACTCCGTTATGAGCGTTTACGTTCCTTCGGGTTCTTCTGGCGACGAGCGACAGGACTACAAAATGCAATGGTTGGGTGAGTTTACTGACTACATAAAAAAAGTAAAGGCCGACCATCCCAAACTCATTATTTCCGGCGACTATAATATTTGCCACAAGCCGATCGATATCCACGACCCAGTGTCCAACAAAAAGAGTTCTGGCTTTTTGCCGGAGGAACGTGAGTGGCTTAGCGAATTCATAGATACAGGCTTTGTGGATTCCTTCCGTCAATTCAACAAAGCACCTCACCAGTATAGCTGGTGGACATTCAGGGCCAATGCCAGAGCAAACAACAAGGGGTGGCGGATTGATTACCACCTCGCCACTCAGGAGATGGCAGCAGACTTAGTACACGCTGAAATTCTGCCACAAGTGGTTCATTCTGACCATTGCCCCGTTGGACTCAGCATCAAATAACGGTTTTTTGGCTGCTTTCGACAGCGAAAGCATGTCTATTCAAACAATTTTCCGTTTTTAACTACATTCTTTTCACGATATTCGTTATAACTAGTATCATACCCTTTGCGAATTGCAAATGGATGAAAAGAAGGAGGCCAAAATGAATACAGGAATTGACGCCGTCAAGAGGCAACTTCATGATTACAAAAAGAAATACTATACCGACAAGCTGGTTAAAGGTGTTCTCTACTTCCTTCTTGTGGGCCTTTGTCTTTTCTTGACGTTTACCGTATTAGAGTTCAATTTTCGCTTCGGCACGTGGATCAGGGGCTTTTTGTTGTTTTCCTTTGTCATTCTCACCTCTGGCATACTCCTGATTCGGATTATTAAGCCGCTGTGGGAGATTTACTCCGGAGGTAAAAACCTTGATGACGCCGAGGCTGCCCGCCAAATCGGGCAATTTTTCCCGGAAGTAAAAGACAAACTTCTGAATGTGCTTCAGTTGCAAAAAATCAGCAACCAGGATGAAAGCCTTCTTATAGCCAGCATAGATCAAAAAAGCCACGAGCTTTCAACAATAAAGTTCGTCAATGCGATAAAAATAAATGCCAACCTTAGCTTTTTAAGGTATTTAGCTATTCCTGCTGGCATCACACTCATATTGCTTCTGCTTGTTCCTCAGCTGTTTACGGAAAGTGCAGCCCGAATCATACAATATAACAAGACCTTCACCCCGCCGCCACCGTTTACCTTCAATCTTTTGAATGAGTCCCTTGATGGTTTTCGCAATGAGGATTTTCAATTGAAGATGAGCATTGAAGGAGATAACATCCCGGAAAATGTGTACCTCGAAAGTAATGGCCGCCGCATCAAGCTAAATGAAAATGCCGAAGGCCTCTTTGAGTTCACCTTTCCGAAAATGTTGGTGAAGACCAATTTCAAGTTCGAAGCGGCCGGATACTCAAGTGCAGAATATCAGATTACACTACACAATCGGCCCCTGCTCAAAAACTTCAACGTATTTCTTGACTTCCCATCCTACACCGGCAAACAAGACGTTCTTTTGGAAAATATAGGCAACGTGGAAGTGCCGGAAGGAAGCCAAATCAACTGGCAGTTCGCCACAACCGAAGCCGACAGTTTGTGGCTGAAGTTTGATAAGGACGACGAGCCATTTTCATCACAAATATCTGACAATCAACTGTTTGATGTCAAGAAAACGTTCTTTGACCCACAGTACTATGAGGTGTTGCTCGCCAACAAATTCAGCAAAAATAAAGACAGGATCAGGTATCGGATCGAAGTGGTGAAAGACAAGGCTCCGGAAATTCACGCAGAAATCTTCCAGGACACCACTCTTTTCAGCTTCATTGTGCTGGGCGGATCAGTGAGCGACGATTATGGCCTTACCAAGCTTGCCATTAAATACCAAACTCAGAATGCCAAGGAAGAGTCCCTGTTTAGCACGCTTCCGCTTCCTCTCGACAAAAAGCAATCGTCCCAGGGTTTTTACTACCAGTGGCGCATCGACAGCATGAATCTTAAGGAAGGTGAGACGCTTGCATACTACGTAGAAGTAACTGACAATGATGAGGTTAACGGGCATAAGTCGACCCGAACTGGCCTGTATTATATGAAAGTTCCGACGAGAAAAGAATTGAAGGAGTCGTTGGCGAAGGAAGCGCAGGGTGCCGAAAAACAGATTGATAAAAGCCTTGACCAGGCCAAAGAAATTCAGGATCAGATAAAAGAAATTGAGAATAGGCTGAAGACCAAGAAAAAGATGGACTGGCAGGATGAGAAGCTGATACAGGACTTGCTGGACAAAAAAGAGCAGCTGAGTGAAAACATAGAAAAGCTAAAAAACCAAAACAAAGACCTGAATGAGCGTAGAGAACGCTTTTCAGAAAGCAGCCCCAAGCTAAAAGACCAAATGGAGAAGCTTCAGTCGCTCATGGATGAACTGCTGGATGATGAAACTAAAAAACTCTACGACGAGCTGAAAAAACTGTTGGAGGAAAAGTCGCAGCTTGGTGAGGTTCAGAAAATGATGAACCAGATAGAAAACAAGGAAGAAAACCTTGAAAAAGAGCTAGAGCGGGCACTAGAGCTTTTCAACAAGATGAAATTTGACTTCAAGCTTGAGGAAATAGTTCAGGACTTGGAAGAAACGAGCAAGAAGCAGGAGGAACTAAGCGAGAAGACTGAGAACTCTGAGAAATCAAAAGAAGACCTCATTAAGGAGCAGGAAGAAATCAAAGAAGAGTTTCAGGAGCTTCAAAAAGACATGGAAGAGTTAAACGAGCTCAACCAGGAGCTCAATAACCCTGAAAGCATGCCGGACGTCGGTGAAGAGAAAGAAGAAGTGGAGAAGAACCAGGAGGAGTCTATTTCAAACCTGGAAGAGCAGAAGAGGAAAAAGGCGTCTGACAACCAAAAGAAAAGTGCTCAGCAAATGAAGCAGATGGGTGAAAAGATGCAGCAAATGCAAAGCAACATGGAAATGGAAATGCTTGAGGAAAACCTCGATAACCTCAGAGACATAGTACACAACCTTGTTAAGCTCTCTTTCAGCCAGGAAAATCTGATGAACAACTTCAAAGAGGTGAATCAAAGTGACCCGAGGTTTCTCGAATTATCTCAGGAGCAATTAAAGATAAAGGACGATGCCATTATCGTTAAAGACAGTCTCCTTGCGCTGGCTAACAGGGTTTTTCAAATTGCCTCGTTTGTAACAAGAGAAGTGAGTGCACTCAATGAATACATGGATCAAAGCCTGGATGCGCTTAAAGATCGGAACAAATCGCTGGCGATCAGCAAGCAGCAGTTCTCTATGACATCGATGAACAACCTGGCTCTTCTGCTCGACGATGTGCTTCAGCAGATGCAACAGCAAATGGCTGACGCAATGGGGTCGCCGCAAAAAGGGAAAAAAGGGCAAAAGAAAAACATGCCGGGCCTAAGCGATCTTCAGAGCGAACTGAGCAAGAAAATTAACGATCTCAAAAAAAGCGGAAAAACAGGCAGACAACTGTCGGAAGAATTGGCTAAACTTGCTGCCGAGCAGGAAATGATTAGACGAGAGCTCGAAGCAATGCAACAGAAGATGGGCGGCGACAAAGAGGGTGGCCCGGGTGGCTTGCAAGATGCTATCAAAAAAATGGAACAAACCGAAAGAGATCTTGTTAATAAGCGACTGGCCAACATTAGCCAGGAGAGGCAGGAAGACATTGTAACAAGGCTTTTGGAAGCTGAGAACTCTGAAAGAGAAAGAGAGCTCAGTAAGGAAAGAGAAGGGGAGGCCGCACGAGATTTTGAAAGAAAGATCCCGGCAGCTTTTGAAGAATATAAGCAGCTAAAAGAAAAGGAAATTGAATTGCTTAAAACTGTTCCTCCCAAATTGAACCCTTACTACAAAAAAGAAGTAAATGAGTACTTTAAACGTATTGGCAGCAATTAACCCGCTTAAAAATGGATAATATCAAAATCGAGATTCCTTCTCTTCCTGAGAATATTCGAATCGTTGAGAGTTTTATCGACAACGCTAAAGAACGATTCAGTCTTGAAGATGATATCTATGGCAATATTATGATTGCTGTGACCGAAGCCGTAAACAACGCTATACTTCATGGCAACGGAAAAGATGCCCACAAAAACGTACTGCTTCAATTATCATTACTCAACGAGAACCTTCAGTTCACCGTTCAGGACGAAGGCGTTGGGTTCGACTACCAGCACCTTCCCGATCCAACTGCACCAGAAAACCTTGAGAAGCCCGGGGGCAGAGGCATCTTTCTTATGAAGAACCTGTGTGACGAAGTTAAGTTCCATGAAGGCGGTAAGAAAGTGGATCTGATCTTTTACCTGGGCTAGAATGAAAATTACCTTCTTTAGTGAAGACGTTTCTTTTAAGCTATCCTCTCCTAATAAGGTTCGTCGTTGGATCAAAGAAGTGATACTCCTGGAGAAACACACACTATCAGAGATTTCCTATATATTCTGTTCCGACGATTACCTGCACAACATGAACGTGCAATATCTCAATCACGACACACTTACCGACATCATTACATTTGATAATTCGGAAGAGGAAGATCAAATAGAAGGTGACATATTCATCAGTGTTGATCGTGTGAAGGAGAACGCTACCCAACTAAATCTTCCTTTTGACACTGAACTACATCGAGTCATGATCCATGGCATTCTTCACTTGTGTGGTTACAAAGACAAGACAAGTGCCGACAATGACCTTATGAGAAAAAAAGAGGATGCTTGTTTATCTTTGCTCCCGGATCAATAATGTTCCACGTGGAACATTATTTCTCCCCGCTCTGTTGCTAACACTAATAATGACTAGACGTTCCACGTGGAACATGAAAATATATGTTTCCTAAATACGATATAATAGTAGTAGGGGCTGGCCATGCCGGATGTGAGGCCGCACATGCCGCAGCCACCATGGGCTCCAAGGTGCTGCTGGTAACCATGAACATGGGCACTATCGCTCAGATGTCTTGCAACCCTGCGATGGGTGGCGTAGCCAAAGGACAAATAGTGCGTGAGATAGATGCCCTGGGTGGAATGTCGGGTATTATCACCGACAAAACCATGATCCAGTTCAGGATGCTCAACAAGTCGAAAGGCCCTGCCATGTGGAGCCCACGAGCTCAGAGCGACAGAATGAGGTTTGCGGAGGAATGGCGGCTTACATTAGAGCGCAACCCTAACGTAGACTTTTGGCAGGAAATGGTAGTAGGGTTGCTTGTCAAAGACGGAAAAGCCGTTGGTGTTAAAACGAGCTTGGGAATTGAGATCGAGTCAAGCGCAGTGGTTCTCACTAACGGCACCTTTCTTAATGGCGTCATCCATATTGGAGAAAAGAAGTTTGGCGGGGGCCGCACCGGTGAGCATGCTGCCAAAGGAATTACTGAGCAGCTGCAAAGTCTTGGATTTGAGTCAGGCAGAATGAAAACTGGCACGCCACCCCGAGTCGACGGACGAAGCCTCAACTACGATGCTATGGAGGAACAAAAGGGAGATACCGAGCCCGGCAAATTTTCGTACAGCCAAGAAACCACTCCCTTAGAAACGCAAGCAAGCTGCTATATCACCTACACAAACCCTGAAGTGCATGCCATCCTCGAGACTGGCTTCGAAAAATCCCCGATGTTTGCCGGTCGGATTAAAGGAATAGGCCCTCGTTATTGTCCATCAATAGAAGATAAGATCAACCGATTTTCCGAGCGAGACCGGCACCAGATATTTGTTGAGCCCGAAGGATGGGACACCGTTGAGGTATATGTCAATGGCTTTTCTACCTCGCTACCGGAAGACGTCCAGATAAAAGCACTAAGGAAAATACCCGGCTTTGAAAATGCCAGGATGTTCAGACCAGGCTATGCGATCGAATACGACTACTTCCCACCGACGCAACTCAATCACACCTTGGAAACCAAGCTCATTCAGCATCTGTACTTTGCCGGGCAAATAAATGGCACTACCGGCTATGAAGAGGCTGCATCGCAGGGACTGATGGCAGGCATTAATGCCCACCTCAAAAACAATGGGGAAGAACCACTGATCCTGACAAGATCTGAAGCATATATTGGTGTGCTGATTGACGACCTTATTAACAAAGGCACTGAAGAACCTTACAGGATGTTTACATCACGGGCTGAGTTTCGAATACTTCTGAGACAAGACAACGCTGACATAAGACTAACCGAGAAAGGCCATGCCATTGGTTTAGCCTCCGACCAACGCCTAATGGCAACGAAAAACAAAATTGCTCAAAGCAATCAAATACACGCCGTCTTAAAACAACTCAAATATACTCCGGAAGAAATCAACGATGCACTCGATGCCATAGGAACCGCAGGCATTAGAGAGAAAACATCCGCCTATACACTTTTGAAACGGCCACAAGTCGATCTTGCCGAACTGCTCAAACTGCATCCTAAAACCGCTGATGCTCTACAGCCTTATATGAAAGACGCAATTGAACAGAGCGAGATAGAAATCAAATACGAAACCTATATCGTGAAAGAGAAAGAGCTAGCCGACAAAGTTCACTCACTGGAAAACCACAAAATAGATCCGCTCTTTGACTACTATAAAATAACAGCGCTATCTTCCGAGGCACGTGAAAAACTACTAAAAATCAAACCACACACATTAGGGCAAGCCTCCAGAATAAGCGGCGTTAACCCAGCAGATATCTCAATACTAATGGTATACATGGGGAGGTAATTGGACATGTACGAACGAATAGAGGAGTGCCCCATTTGCACAAACACCGATCTAAGAAACAGCCTGATCTGCAAAGATTATCTTGTTTCCCAACAGAGCTTTGCCATTTCTATTTGCTCATCCTGTGGCCTGCTAATCACCAACCCAAGACCCAGCAAAGAAACTATTTCTCAGTTCTACGACTCAAGCAGCTATCTGTCGCATAACAGCGACGGCAGCTTGATGAGCAGACTTTATTCGCTCGCCCAGCGCTATACACTGTGGTACAAGTTTCGGTTGGTCAAAAGACTAGCGAAACCAGGCAACAGACTAATGGACTACGGCTGTGGTGTCGGGCAGTTTATGCAGTACATGCAATCAAACAAGTACCAGGTAACGGGCATTGAGCCTTCTGATATTGGCTTATCGAAAGCAAGAAGTAAGGAGCTGTTGGTTTACCAAACATTAAGTGAGGCCAAAGAGTCAGAGTCGAAATTTGATGTCATTACATTGTGGCACGTTCTTGAACATGTGCACGACCTCAACACAACAATAAAACAACTCAAGAAACTGTTGAATAAAGACGGCTATCTCGTAATCGCTGTTCCAAACACCAAGAGCTGGGATGCCCAACATTATAAAGAGAATTGGGCCGCATACGATGTGCCACGCCACCTTTTTCATTTCGACGATGAAAACATCAAAATATTGTTGAAATCAAACCGGCTTTCCTTCGTGCAAAAGGCTCCCCTATATCTCGATTCGTTTTATATTAGTCTGTTGTCAGAAACACATCTCAACAACAGCAACAAAATCTTAAAATCCATTATAAATGGTTGTAAATCAAATATTTACGGTTCGAGAACCTCACAATACAGCAGTATGATATACATTTTCCAAAAGAAATGAAAAATATACTTCTTTCCGCCTTTCTTGCCTGCTATGCCTTTATCCTTTACACGTCATGCGCAAGCCAACAGCCTGTAACCGGCGGTGCGAAAGATACGATTCCCCCCACGCTTCTTGAATCATACCCGATCAACAAATCGATTAACTTCAAAGATCAGAAAATAACATTGGTATTTGACGAATTCATTAAAGAAGACCAAATCAAGACCAAGCTCATAATTACGCCAGATGATCAGAACAAATTTGATGTCGTCATTAAGAAGACCAGCATCACTCTCGACTTCGAAAATCCATTCGCTGACAGCACCACCTATACCTTAAACTTCAACAGTACAATCTCCGACATCACGGAAAACAACGATGCTGAGAACATCATACTGGCATTTAGTACCACTACATACATCGACTCTCTATCCATAGCAGGTAGCATTATCGACCTACTCACCCACGAACCAATCAAAGAAGCGACAGTGGCGCTTTACCAGGCCAACGACACGACTGATATATTTAATAAGCGCCCTCTCTATTTTACGAAAACTGCTGAAGATGGTACCTACTCAATAGAGAACCTTAAAAACGGGAAGTACAGACTCTACGCCTTCCAGGACAAGAATAAAAACAATTTGTGCGAACCCAACGACGAGCCCCATGGATTCATCGCCGACACTTTAGCACTCGCATACAACATCGACTCTCTAACCATACCTATCACACGCAACGACGTACGGCCACTGGCACAACTCAACTCCCGCACTTCGGGCATCTATTTCGAAAGCCGCTACAACAAACCCCTCAAAGATTTTAGCGTCCAAGTCCTGGATTCTTTGAAGCTTCCCAATTGGACGATTGAAGCGAACCTAACAACCGACGGGCGGGGCATTGTTTTCTATCCTGTCTCAAACCCGAAAAAGGACAGCCTTCAAATTGCAATAACCTCCATAGACAGTACTTACAACCAAACCATTGATACAACTTACCTTAAATTCACATCAAGCAAGCGAAGCATTCCACCGTTTACATTTACAACCATCCCTACCAAAGACGAGCAAATACTCGAGAAAACGACATTTACATTGTCGTTTACAAAACCAGTATCAAAAAACTACATCGCCGACTCCATGAGAGTTTCTATCGATACCCTTGTTCAACATCCAATTAAGATCGACACCATCATTTGGAACAACCACAAAACAAGAGTTACTATCAACACTCAAATCGACAAAAAGATAGTTGCCAATCAAAAACTCCGATACCAACAATTAACCGACTCCTTACAATCCGACACATCTTCGATCGACTTTAACCGATACAGTAAAATCAAAAAACTATTAGACAAAGTCGAAGACAGCTACACCCGAGTCAAACTTCCAAAGGGAACCTTCTTTTCAGTAGACGGCGACACTTCCTACACTGAAAACATACCATTAAAATTCATAAACAGCGAAGAACGGGGGATAGTAAGAGGCACAATTTCAACGGACTACACTAACTATACGCTTCAGCTCATCACCAACAAGTATAAAGTAGTATCCTCACAACCAGGAACGTCTACTTTCGAGTTCAAAAACATCCCACCCGGAGACTATACCTTCAGGATCCTAATCGATGATAACAACGACGGCGTATGGTCTACCGGAAACAGCCTGAAGCGAATAGAACCCGAAAGTGTGTACATATATCCCGAATTCTTTAACGTTAGAGAAAACTGGACACTTGAAAATATTGAGATCAACTTCTAGTGGAAAACTTTGCTAAGCCTGTGCTTAACTGCCCAAGTTCTCCACAAGCCGATTCAATCTCAGATAGCCAATCCCACACAATTTCAGCTAGGCTCATTTGTACACATTACGCTTACCTCTTACCAACAACTTAAGTCAAAAAAGATACTCACATCACTAACTCCCCATCTATCAACAATCTCCCTCCTTTGCACTATCGCTTGCATTTTTATGTTAACATATTGTTTGAAACTTCAATTTGATCAACAATCGACTTATGCTAATTTTCTTATCCACAAATCCACAGGCTTAATAATACTCTTCAATTAATCTTTTAAAAATTTAGTTATATATATTACAAAACAGAAAATGTGGATAAATGAGTAAACGACTGATAATAGTAACTATTCTGATCCTCGTTGCGCCAGCTTTATTGCGTGGGCAGGACAATGCTAAAATCGACCTGGCGAACGAATATTTGGGGCAGGGCGATGTTGACAAGGCGCTCGATCTTTATAAAGACCTGGTAAAGGATTCCAGAAACATCCCCTTTGTTCACAATAATTATCTGGCGCTTCTCATCAACCTGGAGAACTACAAGGAAGCAGAGGATTACGTAGAGAAACAAATTAAGCGGGACGATGGCAATTTAATTTATAAGATAGACCTGGGCATGGTGTATCAGGCGGCTGGAAAAGCCGATAAGGCCAATAGCCAATTTGAATCGGTAATAGCAGGCATAAAGGGAGACAACTACAAGCTTCGAATAACTGCGCAAACATTTATCTCCAAGCAGCTCAGAGAATATGCCCTTAAAACTTATCTGGCAGGAAGACAATCATCCGGTAACCAGTATGCATATGCTATCGAGTTGGCGAATATCTACCGTCTTCTCAACAACAGGGAGCAAATGATGGAGGAGTATCTCAACTTCGCCATTCAAAACCCCAATAATATTAACTACGTCAGGAATATTCTGCAGAACCTGCTCACCGAGCCCGAAGACTTAGAGGCACTTGAAACGATCCTTATCCAGAAGGTGCAGAAAAGTCCCAATGATATTATCTATGGCGAATTACTAATTTGGGCAGAACTTCAGCAGAAAAACTTTTTTGGTGCCTTTACGCAAGCCAGAGCCATTGACCGCCGGGAGAGAGGTGAGGGCTCGAGGGTACTGGAAATTGGTATCATAGCTATTGACAATGGAGCGTTCGAAGATGCCGAAGATATTTTTTCATGGATTATTCAAACATATCCATCGTCTTCCAATTATGTGCTGGCAAGAAGGATGTTGATAAAAGCCAGGGAAGGAAAAGTTAAGAACACTTATCCGGTTGACACCACCGCCATCAGAACTTTGATCGCCGATTACGATAATCTTATCAAAGATTCGGGCTTGAACAGCAACACCTTGGAAGCGCTCCGAAGCAAGGCTTTGCTATACGCTTTTTATCTGGATGAAAAGGATCAGGCAATTTCTACGCTAAAAGACATTATCAATTTTCCGAGGGCACAGCCGCAATTGGTTTCCAGCTGCAAACTCGATCTTGGAGACATCTATCTGCTGATAGGAGAACCCTGGGAATCGACGTTACTTTATTCGCAGGTGGAAAAAGACAGCAAGGAAAGCCTGATTGGCTATGAGGCAAAACTTAAGAATGCAAAGCTCAATTATTACAATGGCGACTTTGAACTTGCTAAAGCCCATCTCGATATTTTGAAATTGGCCACCTCACGGGAAATATCTAATGATGCAATGGCGCTTAGTCTGCTGATTCAGGACAATACCCTGATGGACACAACCGAGCTGGCGATGAAGAAATTCGCTGCTGTTGATTTGCTGCTTTTCCAAAACAAGAAACTTGAGGCTCTTCAGGGCTTTGACTCGTTGCTTAGCCAATTTCCCAACCACAGAATTACCGATGAGGTTTGGTACAAAATGGCACAAATCAACCAGGAGTTGGGCCATGCGGAAGTAGCGATTGCCCTCCTTGACAAGGTACTTGCCAGCTACCCAACGGATATACTTGGCGATGATGCCTTGTTTCTGAAAGGCAAGATTATAGACAAACAGCTTGGAAACAAGCAACTCGCCATGGAAGCTTTTCAAGCACTGCTTACAACCTACCCCGGCAGTATTTATACCGCCGAGGCTCGCAAAAGATTCCGGGAGCTCAGGGGCGATCTCAACCAATAAATACACTTTTTTGCATAGATCAAATGCCAGGCAAAAATAGTATGCATGCATAACAAATTTTGCTATATTTGATATACCCCGTTATCCCTTAAGAATGAAGAGAGAAGAAACTATTGACTATAATATTAAAGTGGCGTGGCATAGTATTGCGAGGATGTACAACCAGGCTGGCCAAAATGATGGTATTACAACATCGATTGGATTTGTGTTGCTCAATATAGAAAGTGAGGAGGGCACCCCTGCTACCAAAATAGCTCCTCTGATGGGGCTGGAAGCAAGGAGCCTGACGAGAATGCTCAAAAATATGGAAGAGCGGAAGCTCATCTACAAAATGCCCGACCCAAATGACGGCAGGTCAGTCCGGATATTTTTAACTGAAAAGGGAAAGTATCAGAAGACGCTCTCAAAACGGGTAGTTATCGCATTCAACGAAATGGTGATCGATCAGGTTGAGCCAGAAAAACTAAAAGTATTCTTTGACGTCATCACACAAATCAATCAACTCATAGAGGATAAACAACTGATCCATACTTACATTAACGAAGAGAAAATTTATGAACAGAGTTATTAAAAAGGTGGCAGTTCTTGGCTCCGGTGTAATGGGCTCAAGAATAGCATGTCACTTTGCGAACATTGGTGTTCAGGTTTTGCTTTTAGACATTGTTCCGAAAGAGCTTTCGGACGATGAGAAAAAGAAAGGCTTAACGATGGAGCATCCACTTGTTCGTAACCGAATTGTAAACACTGCCCTTCAAACAGCAATTTTTTCAAAGCCAGCCCCGCTTTTTGATGTCAAAAAGGCCAGCCTGGTAAAAACCGGAAATTTTGACGACGACATGAAATCCATTGCGGAGTGTGATTGGGTGATGGAGGTTGTAGTTGAAAACCTGGATATCAAGAAAAAGGTCTATGATCAGGTAGAGAAATTCCGCAAACCAGGCACCTTGGTTACTTCCAACACGTCGGGTATTCCAATCCACCTAATGGCAGAAGGGAGAACCGAGGATTTCAGGAAGCATTTTGCCGGAACACACTTTTTCAATCCGCCTCGTTATTTGAGGTTGCTGGAAATCATTCCTACTCCGGCTACAGACCAAAAGGTGGTGGACTTCCTAATGCACTATGGTGATTTGTACCTCGGTAAAGAAACCGTGCTATGTAAGGACACGCCGGCATTCATTGCGAACCGGATAGGGGTCTACTCTTTGATGTCGGGTATGCATGTGGTGGAAAAAATGGGACTGACTGTCGGTGAAGTTGATCGAATGACCGGCCCCGTTATCGGCCGGGCAAAATCGGCCACCTTCCGAACCATGGATGTGGTAGGGCTCGACACCACAGTTAACGTATCGAGAAATTTGTTGCAGGGCTTGCCAAAAGACGAGTCGAAGGACACCTTCAAACTACCAAAAATTGTAGAGGAGCTTTACAATAAAAAATGGTGGGGCGACAAAACAAAACAAGGCTTCTTCAAAAAGACAGTAAACGACAAAGGCGAGAAGGAGATTCTCGAGTTGAACCTGAAGACACTTGAATATGGGTCAAGAACCAAGGCTTCCTTTAAATCGCTTGAAGAAGTAAAAGATATTGAAAGTGTAAAAGAGCGCCTGCCGAAGCTGATCAATGCAACGGACAAAGCAGGTGAATTTTATCGGGCAACCTTCTATGATGTGTTCAGGTATTGCTCCATGAGAATTCCGGAAATTGCCGATGAGCTTTACAAAATCGATCAGGCTGTCTGCGCTGGTTTTGCCTGGGAACTTGGTCCTTTTGAAACATGGGACCTGGTGGGTGTAAAAGCGACTGCCGAAAAGATGAAAGCTGCTGGAATGAAAGTAGCCCCATGGGTTCACGAAATGCTGGCTGCGGGCAATAACTCCTTCTACAAATTTGAAAAAGGCCAGAAGCTTTATTACGACATTCCGTCAAAAGCATACAAACCGATCCCTGGAAAAGAAGGGCTGATTATTCTTGATGCCTTTAAAGAAAACAAGGTAGTTTGGTCAAATGCTGGCGCCACGCTCTATGACATCGGTGACGGTATCCTGGACCTGGAATTTCATACAAAAATGAATTCTCTCGGTCAGGAAGTAATTGAGGGAATAAATCTCGCTATTGCAAAAGCGGAGGAGAACTATCGAGGCTTGGTTATAGGTAATGAGGGTGCCAACTTTTCAGCGGGTGCTAACCTGGCTATGCTATTCATGTATGCTTCCGATCAGGAGTTTGACGAAATTGACTTGATGATTCGTCAGTTTCAAACAACCATGATGCGGGCCCGCTTTTCTTCCGTGCCTGTAATTTCAGCCCCTTCGGGCATGGCGCTGGGTGGTGGCTGCGAGCTTTCACTTCATTGTGATGCTATTCAGGCACACGCCGAAACGTATATAGGCCTTGTGGAATTTGGTGTAGGTTTGATTCCGGCGGGTGGCGGCACAAAAGAAATGACCCTCCGGGCCAGCGACTCCTATGCTCCCGGTGATCCGGAGCTCAATCATTTGCAGGAATATTTCATGACCATTGCTACAGCCAAAGTGGCCACCTCGGCACACGAAGGCAAGGCATTGGGTTATATCAAACCGTCTGACGAAATCACGCTGAACCGGGCTCGCCTTTTGGCTGACGCAAAAAGGAAAGCCATCGAACTATCGGAAGCTGGCTATACTCAGCCTTTGGAGCGAAAGGATATCAAAGTACATGGTCAATCGTCACTGGCTTTGTTCGAAGCTGGCATAACTGGTATGCTGTATGGAAAATATATTTCGGAGCACGATGCCCTGATTGCCAGAAAGCTTGGCTACGTCATGAGTGGGGGTGACCTTTCATCGCCGACGGAAGTGTCGGAGCAATACCTGCTTGATTTGGAAAGGGAGGCATTCCTCAGCCTGACGGGTGAGCCAAAAACTGTGGAAAGAATTCACAGCATTTTGTTCAAAGGCAAACCGTTGAGAAACTAAGTTTTGTTCACCACAAAAAGACTACAATTATGAATGCATATATAGTGGCCGGCTACAGAACGGCAGTTGGAAAGTCGAAAAAAGGGGGCTTTCGCTTTACCCGCCCCGATGACCTGGCAGCAGATGTCATCAAGCACCTGGTTGCTTCGGTTCCGGGCTTTGACGCCAAAAGGGTAGACGACCTTATCGTTGGAAACGCTGTGCCCGAAGCTGAGCAAGGCATGCAAATGGGCAGAATGATTTCATTGCTGGCTTTGCCGATGGAAGTGCCCGGCATGATAGTGAATCGGTATTGTGGCTCAGGCCTGGAGGCGATAAGCATTGCAGCGGCAAGAATTCACGCCGGAACTGCAGAGTGTATTATTGCAGGGGGTACCGAATCGATGTCGATGGTGCCAATGATGGGGTATAAAACCGCACTCAATTGGAAAATAGCGCACGAAAACCCAGACTATTATATCAGCATGGGCTTAACGGCCGAGGAAGTATCAAAAGACTATAACATCAGTCGGGAAGACGCCGACGAATTTTCTTATCACTCTCATCAAAAAGCCATCAAGGCAATAAAGGACGGAAAATTCAAAGATGAGATTGTTCCGATCAATGTTCACGAAACGTATGTGGACAAGGACGGTAAGAAAAAGACGAGAGACTTTGTGGTAGATACCGACGAGGGCCCAAGAGAAGATACGACTCTCGAAGTGCTTGCAAAACTAAAGCCTGTTTTCAGAATGGGGGGAAAGGTAACTGCGGGGAACTCTTCACAAACTTCTGATGGCGCAGCTTTTGTGATGGTCATGTCGGAAAAAATGGTGCAGGAATATAACCTGAAGCCCATTGCCAGAATGTTGGCCTATACCGCTGCTGGCGTGGAACCAAGAATCATGGGGATAGGGCCGGTGGCCGCAGTGCCAAAGGCGTTGAAACAAGCCGGCCTGAAAATGGCAGACATTGACTTGATTGAATTGAATGAGGCTTTTGCAGCTCAGGCATTGGCTGTTGCCAAAAACCTGGATTTCGACATGTCGAAATTAAATGTGAATGGTGGTGCAGTAGCGCTTGGTCATCCGCTAGGTTGCACAGGCGCTAAACTATCGGTTCAGATTTTCAATGAATTGAGAAGGCAGAAGAAAAAATATGGTATGGTCACCGCCTGCGTAGGCGGGGGACAGGGCGTAGCTGGTATTTTCGAGCTGCTCAATTAGCATTTACATATGAGTTTAGGCAAAAAGCATCGGGACCAACTCTCGATGCTTTTATTTTTGATGCGCTTGCAGCAGTATGGCAGAGCAAGTGTGAGTAAATCATTTTATATTTACCAGAGACAGCGTTTTTTACACACGAACCGTTTTCAATGCTAAATTACTCGAAGGGAGAATCCGAGGCCCGGCTTAGTGCTGTTTTTGACCATGCCATAGACGGCATCATAACGATAGATGAGAGAGGCCTGGTTGAGTCAATGAACCCGGCCGCCGCCCGATTGTTCGGCTATGATCCCACCGAAGTTTTGGGTAAGAATGTGAAGATGCTCATGCCGGAGCCAGACCACTCCAACCACGATCAATATCTGGAAAATTATCACAGAACCGGTCAGAAAAAGATCATCGGCATTGGAAGAGAAGTGAATGGGCGAAAGAAGAATGGTACGTTGTTTCCGCTTTATTTGAGCATAACAGAAACACCGTTTGAGGGCAAAACAATTTTCACAGGTATTATTCATGACATTTCTGAGCTTAAACTTTCCCAAAGTAAACTGAAGGAGTATTCTGAAGAGTTAGAAACCAGCAACCGGGAGTTGGAGAGGCGGGTGATCGAAAGAACGAGGGATCTTGCTCGTGCAAATGAAGGTCTTTCCTATTCCAATGAATCACTTCAAAAGGAAATAGAAGAAAGACGCCAGGTGGAGAGAGCACTGAGGGAGAGCCAGAAGCTTTACAAAACAATAGCTAAGAATTTTCCGGATGGAATTTTGTGCGTGCTTGATAAAAACCTAAAATATCTGCTCATAGATGGAATGGAAAATGAACCAGCCATGGGCCGAAAGGAAGATTGGGTTGGCTCTTATGCGACCTCTATGAACTTTATAGACCAAAAAGACGAATTTATAAAAGGGTTGAGGCAGACCATTACCGGAGTGCCTCTCGAAATGGAAATGACTGTATCGAATGGAGCCCGGGAATATCAGGTAAATGCTGTGCCTCTTTACGATGCTGATGACAAGATTGTGAACCTGCTTGTTGTTTGTAAAAACATAACGGCAAGGAAAAAGGCTGAAAAAGAGATATTGAACGCATTAAACAAGGAGAAAGAGCTCAATGAGTTGAAAAGTAGGTTTGTCACCACCGCCTCACATGAATTTCGCACACCCCTCAGTACTATCCTTTCTTCGGCATCACTCATCGGCCGATATGTGGGCGAAACGGAAGACTCTGAGAAAATTGAAAAGCATGTAACCAGAATAAAATCGTCGGTGAACAACCTGACATATATTCTTAATGATTTTCTTTCGCTTGGAAAGTTGGAAGAGGGCAAGACAACTTTTCACCCAACTACCTTCAATTTCGAAGAATTCGTTGACGAAACAATTTCTCAAATTGCCCCTACACTAAAGAAAGACCAGAAAATTGTCCTCGATTGTCCTTCGTCAATAATAGGGAGCGTTTATGCGGATGAGCAAATGATAAAAAACGTGTTAATTAACCTGCTCAACAATGCGTCTAAATATTCGGATGAGGGCAAGAGCATCCACTTTAGTTTAAGAGCTAAAAAAAACGAGCTTGTCTTTAAAGTTAAAGATGAGGGAATTGGCATACCGAAGAAGGATCAGCAACATCTTTTCGATAGGTTTTTCAGGGCCAATAATGCCATCAATATACAGGGAACAGGCCTGGGGCTCAATATTGTCAAGAAATATATTGAACTAATGAACGGACATATTGAATTTAGCAGTGAAGAAAATAAAGGCACCGAATTCAGGGTGGCGATACCGATAACACAACCTAGCTATGACTAAAATATTGCTTATTGAGGACAACTTGGAAATGCGGGAGAATACCGCCGAAATTCTTGAGCTCTCCAATTATGAGGTGATAACAGCAGCCAATGGTAAGGAGGGAATCGAAAAGGCCAAGAAGGAATTACCACATCTGATCATTTGTGACATCATGATGCCTGAGCTGGATGGTTATGGTGTGCTCCGTGTTTTGGGAAAGCTGCCTGAAACTGCCGGCATCCCTTTTATATTTCTTACTGCCAAATCTGAAAAAGAGGATTTCAGGAAAGGGATGAGTATGGGTGCCGACGACTATCTGACCAAGCCTTTTGATGATGTGGAGTTGCTGGATATCATAGAACTGCGGCTTCGCAAAAACCAGATTGCCAGAAAGGAGTATTCGAATGATGTGGATGGCATTGCGGATTTTATGAATGACGCAAAGGCGTTAAATGAGCTGAGCCATTTGTCGGCCGACCGCACCATCAGAAAATTTAAGAAGAAAGAAATTATCTTTTACGAAGGCAATCTTCCACACGGGCTCTTTTTTGTCAACAGCGGAAAAGCTAAAACATACAAAACCAACGACGACGGCAAAGAGTACATCACAGGGCTTTTTAAGGAAGGCGATTTTATTGGTTATATCGATCTTTTGCAGAACTCTAACTACACTGAGTCGGCCATGGCCATGGAGGATTCCGAAATTTGCCTCATTCCAAAGCAAGATTTCTACAAACTGCTGAACAGCAACCGGGATGTTTCTATCAGGTTCATCAAAATGATTTCTAACAATTTGGTGGAAATGGAGGAAAGAATCCTGAAGCTTGCCTACAACTCTGTCAGAAAAAGAGTGGCTGAGGCCCTGGTGATGCTGGAAGATAAGTTCAAAGAAAAGAATGAAGGAGAGGAGTTCAACATGAACATTCCCCGGGAGGATCTCGCCAATATTGTTGGCACTGCTCCGGAGTCGGTGATCAGAACCCTCTCTGATTTCAAAGATGAAAAGCTCATCGAAATCAAGGGCAGCAATATCAAGATCACCAACTCGGTCGGCTTGAGAAAAATGCGAAACTAGCCATACCTGGAATCAGCAGAAGCTACCTAAGGTCTTTCCCAAACGGCGTCAATGCCAGCGAAGCTAATTTCATGTGTTGGGTGGCAAAGGGAATGCCAATAATAGTGATGAACATTAGCAACCCAAACACCAGGTGAGTAACTGCAACGCAAAGACCTCCGGTGAGAAGCCAAATTACATTCATGATTACGGCCAGGCAGCCGGAGTTACTTTCGGTAGTAACCACTTTTTGCCCGAAAGGACTGAGGGCTAGTATGCCGATTTTAAAGCATTGAAAGCCAAATGGGATGCCGACGATGGTAAGACAAAGGGCAATGCCTCCGATTACGTAGCCGAAAAACAGGAAGATACCTCCCCCAAAAATAATCCAGAGCAAATTTCCGATGATGTTCATAAAGTTGAGTGTATTGAGATAAAACTGGCAACCACCACTTCCAGTCACCAAACTGGTGACCAAAGAAAGCAGATACTTCCCAGCTAATTGTTCTTAGCTTTAATTACATCATTTGCCCAGTTCTATAGACGTCGCCTTTCGCTATCGGTTGCAAAAACAACCTCCATTGGAAGAATAAATTTTCGCCAGGCCCTATTGGGATGCAAGAATCGGCGAATGGTGTTGCTATCCAAAGCACTGAAAAAAAGGAAACCCGAAGCAACTAGCACCGGGTTTCCTTTTTCTTTACAAGAGGTGTTATTACTCCACCTCGACGATCATTTCTACTTCGATTGCTATGTTGTTAGGCAACGACCCCATGCCAACTGCCGCACGGGCATGTTTGCCTCTCTCTCCAAACACCGCCACCATCAGATCAGAGTAGCCATTAACTACTTTGGGCTGATCTGTAAAGTCTGGTGCACAGTTCACCATTCCCAACACTTTTACAATACGTTTTACTTTTCTTAAGTCGCCAAGCTCTGCTTTGAGCACCGATAGCTGGCTGATGGCTGTAAGTCTTCCAGCCTCGTAGCCTTGTTCGATAGTTAAATCAACGCCCACTTTCCCGGTGACGTAGCTCCCGTCAGGTTTCGATGGGCCCTTGCCGGCAAGGAAAATTAGATTTCCAGTACGGACAGCGTTTACGTAATTAGCCACCGGTGCCGATGGCGTCGAGAGTTCAATGCCGAGTTCTTTTAGTTTTGCTTCTGGATCATAATCCGACGGAGCGCTTACCTGAGCTTTCAAAGTGTCGGCACCTTCTTTTGTGTTGGAAGTACCCGGCGAGCAGGCAGTCATAAGCCCCAGAAATCCTATAAACAATAGCTTTTTCATATCATTTAGGTTAGTTGATAATCAATTATTGACCCACAAAGAAAACAGCGTTAGCAAACAACAGCTTTCCGTTGTCCCAAAATGCCCGGAACAATGGATTGTCAGACATATAGATCACCTGGCCACCGCCCATGCGATCAACGCCAAAAACCAGTGAGTTCTCCAATTCCTTTTGTACCCTGTTGCCAGCAAAACCACTTACAGGTTTAGCCCCCGTTGGGATATAAGCTACGTTCCAGGCGCCGGACAATTTTCCGAACCTGCTTTCGGCTGTTTTCAAACTGAAATAGGAGTTTCCGTAGCCATAAGCCAATGGGTGGGTGTTGTCGAGGCTCACTTTGTAAATAGCGCCGGGGATAATCCCCTGAATGTAGTTTCGTTCACGGTCCGCATACTTTACACTGGCGTCTGCTTCATCCCACTTTTCCTTCAGTTTTTTCAGGGCAGCTTTTTCGTCGTCGTCAGCATAGCGCTTCAGCGAATAGCCGTCACGGTCAGCAAAGCTGTTGAGCGCACCTTGCACAAGTATCAGCCTCCCACCGTTTCGCACCCAATCATCAATCATTTTCATTGAGCCGTCGCCCAGCCCGTTGTATCTGCCGTTTTGGATAATGATTACGTCGTAGCCCGACAGGTCGAAGCGACCAAAATCATCTGTGTCGAGTACACTGATCGGGTAGTCGAGCTGGCGCTCGAAGAAATGCCAGGTTTCGCCAAAAGCTAAAGAGGAAACACCGTTGCCAGCCAGTACTGCCACTTTAGGAGCATCGATGTAGTGAACATCACCACTGCCGAAATCTTTGCCTGAATCAACAAAGCCAGTAGTGGTAGCATCCAGCGAACGGCCATATTCTTTTGCAAGGCCTTTTACCAATCCGTCGAAACGGGAAGCATGTTGCTCGTTACCCCGACGGGTAATGATAAGCGTGCCTCTTTCGTAGTTTTTTCCGTCGATGGAGAATGGCGTTTCAGCATAGCGAACTTTCACTTTGTTTTTGAGCAGTTGGGCTAGAAACTTAGCGTCTTCCAGCGTTTGCCAGCGGGCAATATAAGCGTAAGCCTTGTCGGCCGAAGTTACCTCAGCTGAAGGAGCGCTGTACTTGCCAGTTCCGGGCGTGATTTTCTCGCTTACTGCATAAGCTTTTAGGCCTTTGGCGTAAGGCACGCCCCAGGCTGTGATATCATAGGTGTTGGAATCTTCCACATAAGTGCTTGGCTCAAACAGAATGCTGGCCAAAACGCCTCTTGGCTGATAGTTACTTACAACCAGGTCGCCAGAAGTTAGATTGAAAGATTCTGTGGCCTGGGTTTGATAGTTAAATCCTTTTAGCGGTTTGCCTGCTGCGCCCGTTCCATAAGCAATGCCCATGGCATCGAGCCAATTGGCAAGAGCCGATAGTTTGTCAGGGTTGTTATCTCCCTTGATCACGAACCCTTTGTATTTCCCTGGAAAGCTGTTCACATTGTTGCTGAAGAACTTCTGGTACTCCTGAAGTACCTGGCTCTTGTTGGCAATCGTAACTTCCACTGTTGAAACACCATTGCTGTGGTGGTGGGCAATTCTGTCTTTCAATGTTAAAGTATCGCCTTCGGCAGTAAGTACGCCTAAACCACCACGTCCGCCACCGCCTTGTTCGTAGGTCATGCCAATGGCCCCGTTGTATACCGGGTAGGTGTCGCCATAAGAAGGATAAAGCAAATCAAAGCGCTCCTTGGTAAAGTACAGCCAGCCATTTTGATCAAAGTATTTGGCGTTGTTCTTACCAATAGTTACCTGGAAGTCATATTGCCATTTGGTAATCAGCTCGTGGTAGGGCTTGGCGGCAGGTGCCATGTAGTAAGGGCTGTTGACACCTTGCTCATGAAAATCGACGTGAATTTGTGGCATCCACTGGTTGTAGACTGCGATCCGCTTTTTCGACTCGATCTGAGTCTGCCATGCCCAGTCCCGGTTAAGGTCAAACAGGTAGTGGTTGGCTCTGCCACCGGGCCACACTTCATTGTGCTCTTTGCTTTGAGGATCGGGATTGTAATCCTTGTTGCCATACTGATTGTAATAGTTGGCGTAGCGATCTCTTCCGTCCGGGTTGATGCATGGATCCATGATCACTACACCCTCTTCGAGCCAGGCAGTTTTGTTGGTGACCAGCTCGTAAATAGTGGCCATACTGGCTTCCATGGAAACGGACTCATTACCGTGCACGTTGTAGCTGAGCCAGATAATTGGAATGTTGGTTGATGGGCTGCCACTTTGCAAACCGGCCCGCTTCAGGTTGTCGGTTCTGATTGTTTCAATGTTCTGGTGGTTAGCCTCGCTGGTAACAATGGCATAAACCAGTGGGCGATCTTCGAAGGTGCGCCCGTATTCCTTGAGGACAACTTTGGAAGAATTGGCTGCCACGTGCTGGTAATATTCCACCACCCGGTGGTGGCGGGTAAATCTTTCGCCAAGTTCGTAGCCAAGAAATTCTTTCGGGCTTTGCACTTGTGCCCAGGTCTGGGTAAATGCCAGACAAAGTAGAAGTAGTAACAATTTTCTCATATCGATGCAATGCAGAGTTTGGGTTTTCAATTGGAGCTCAAGATAAGAGAAACTCGGCAATGCCAAATTGGGAATTACGCAGGTGGCTTACTTGCTGTTGCCCAGCCAAAGCAAGGCGTTGATCACAAGCTGATCCTGGGGCGGATTGTGAAAAGTATACGACAACGTTTTATTAGTGCCGCCCTCATAATCGATATCGTTGTGGCCAAAGTTGAAATAGATCATGCGGTATTTGGTGTTCGTCCACACGATGGGGTAGTAGCCACTGTGCCATATCTCGTGCTGTTTCGGTCCGGTGCCCAGTGGAAAACTGGCCGAGTCCACCGATAGCAAAATATCGATGTCAGGGTTTTTGGTCAGGTCATTTTCCCACCGGTACCATTCGCTTAGCGACGTTTTGAAAGTATCCGGCAAGTTTTTCAGAGCGGGATGGTCGGGTGCTTCGTTGCGAAGAACGGCTGAGGTTGGCCGCCAGGTATTGCTTTTGTACTGACCGGCACCCAAAAACTCTTCGTGGTACCAGTCCCAGTCCTGATTAAAATCGGAAGGAGTAAGAGCAAACCCAGCAAAATGAAACCCCATCCATGCCCCGCCGTTTTTCATGTACTTTTCTAGCGCTGCCCTTTGCTCAGGCGCTTCTGGCCGGGTATCGAGGAAAATCACGACGTCGTAGTTGGACAGGAAGTCGTCGTTAAGATTGCTCCAGTTGCTGGTGGAGTCATGAATGAAATGGTGCTTAGCTGCCTGTTCTTTGAACCATGGGTGTGCTTCGCCCACAAAGCTGATGTGGGCCTGGTCATTCTTGGCGGTGAAGAAGGAGATGACTTTGAATTCGTGGTTCGCTTTCGGAGATGAGCAGCTGATTGCCCACAGAATAATACCGCTTAAGATCAGTGCCGGAAAAGTCTTCATGGATAAATGCCTTTAGGTATTCTGAATGTTGAAGCTTTTTTCAAGAAAAATCACCTCACGGGCGGAGGCCCTTCAGGTAAAATGGCCTTGTACACATAATCGCCTCTTTTTTCTAGAAACTCATCTCGCATCGCTTTTCTGATCGACTCGTTTTCGAAAAGATCGACCATTGTCAACGCCAGGCTTTTGGCAGCAAATACCATTCCCTTGTGTCCAATAGACATGCCGCCGCAGGCAACTACCGCCCACGAGTGCCAGGGTGTTCCGATGGGTGCGGTGGTAGCCACAAGCGAAATTTCCGGTGTGATCCAGCTGATGTCGGCCACGTCAGTTGAGCCGCCTGTGGGAAATTCCGCCGTAGGGTCAATTCCCCCTATGGTTCCGTCCAGGCCTTTTTCATCCATTTTTACAGCTCGCTGGATGCCTTTCGCAAATTCAGTTTCCTCCGGTGTATAGCTAATCGGCCCGACTAACAGCATGTTTTTGTGAAGGAGATTGGCACCAACGATATTGGGTAGTTGCTCGTGATAGCCAGAAGTGATGGTCATTTTGTGATCGACTCCTGCAATGAGCGCCGCTCCTTCTCCAATTTCCAGCACCCTGTCATACACCTCCATCATGCCTTTTCTGGTGGCATCCCGTACATACAGCCCCACTCTTGTATAGTCGGGAACGATGTTGGGCGCCTCACCGCCTTTTTCAATGATGTAGTGGATACGAACCGAAGGTTTTATGTGCTCACGAAACATATTCAATCCATTGACAAAAGCTTCGACGCCATCTAGTGCGCTTCGCCCGTTCCAGGGGTCGAAGGCAGCATGTGCAGCTTGCCCCATAAACTCAACGGTCACTTCGATCATGGCCTGGCTACTCTGGGTGCTGGCTTTGTTTTCAGCGTCGGGGTGCCAGTCGAGGCAGGCGTCCAGGTCGTTGAACAAACCGGCCCGGGCCATGTAGATTTTTCCCCCAACTGCTTCTTCGGCAGGGGTTCCGTAAAAACGAACCGTTCCTTTCAGCTTGCCTTGTTCGATCAGCTCTTTGACCGCCAGCGCAGCACCCAGACTTCCGGGCCCAAAAAGGTTGTGTCCGCACCCGTGACCAGGGGCGCCGTCCTTGAGTGTTGATTTTTCTGGAACTGCCTTTTGTGACAAGCCGGGTAAGGCGTCAAATTCACCCATAATTCCAATGATGGGCTTTCCACTGCCGTAGGTTGCAATGAAAGCCGTTGGCATTTCCGCAACGCCCCTTTCGACAGTAAAGCCCTGCGCCTCGGCGTAGTCGGCAAGGGCTTTGGCAGAGATATTCTCCTTTAAGGCGATTTCGGCCGCCTCCCATATTTTGTCGCTTAGATCAATAAGTTCGGAGCCGTGTTTATCCACCGACTCAAGGGCGGTTTTTTTGTTGCTAGAGATTTTTTGCGCCTTTTGACTAAAAGAAACAGAAGTGCTTAGAAAGGTGGCGAATAGCAAAAGAACAATGCTCTTTTTCATGATAGGTTGGTTTACCATAGTTATATAAAACAAAGTACCTGACACCCGTGCTTATTTGTTGGGCTCTAGTTCAAAAGGATCTCGTCGATAAACACCCAGCCTGGATTTCCTTTGGCGTCGTGCCAGGCAGGTAGTTTTGCCACAGGCACAATGTGAAGTTTGAGCACTGCGTATTTTTCCTGAGGCAAATCGAAAGTGTAGAAGGCGGGGCCAACCGGCAGGTTTTGCGATGGCTGATCCACTTTGTTTTTCGTCCAGAGCTTCAGGTTTTTTTCGTCGTTACCATACCAAATGTCGATGCTGGCCGGAGGCATGATCCAGCCGCCGGTGTTGTTGAGGCTGCTAATTGTGATCGACTTTTGGGGTACATCGTCGCCGAGGTTGATTTGAACATCCATGGCTTTACCCTGGTAGCCCAGCCAGTTGCCGTCGGTATGAATATTGGTGCCTTTGATGTGGTCAAAAAGCGCCTGCTCCAGCTTGCCTTTGTATTTTGGGTTCGGGGGTGTCAGTAAGCTAACACTGGTGGGTGTAATCGAACTTCTTAGAAAAGATTTCGAAACTACCTCGCTGCTGTACCAGCCTTCTTTGAAGGCTTTGACAGTAACTATTGTATTGCCGTCCAAAGGAATCCCGTCTTGGTAGATTGGGGAATTGACACTATCGGGTTCTGATCCATCCAGTGTGTATCGCAGAGTAACTCCGTTGAGATAGTGCTTCACTTTCACTGAAATAGGGTCGGTAAAGAAGGCATCGTTTCCAACAATCACCGGGGCTGAAAGCTGAATGACAGTGCCTTTGTCGTCGAAACCCGACTCAAAAGAAACATCGGGAAAAGCTTCCAATAGTTGGCTCACCTCAGTTGCCTCAATGCCCGTATTCCAGATAAAAACTTTTTTGAGTGTTGAAAGAGACTTAAGACCGGAAATGCCGGAAGCAGTTACAGCTGTTCCGGACAGCGATAGCTCTTGCAAATTGGAAAGTTTTGTCAGAGAAGCGAGCCCTTTGTCAGTCACGCCGGTAAAATTGAGGTGCAGTTTTTCGAGGTTTTCAAAAGACACCAGAAGTGGCAGATCCTCGTCTTTTACCGGAATTTTGTTAAGGCTTAGTTCTACAACCTGTGTGCGGATTTTTTCAAGCTCTTTCAGTTGATCCGAAGCAAAAGCTTCACTGGAGAAAAAGGTAACGGTGAGTGCCGGCGAATTCAGCGCAACCGGACTAATAATCCGATAGTTGGAATTAAGAGACTCCACCAGCTCAGGGTCGGCGGCTTTAAAGTCGTAGGCTTTGATCACATTGAATTTTGCCTGAGCTATTTGATAGAGCGGTTGATCCGGCGCAGTTTCGGCTGCCAAAGCTTGAAAAGAAGCCCCGCTGGCAATCCAGGCTTCAAGCACTTCCTTTTCTTCGTCGGTAAGTTGCGTTTTACCTTCCGGCGGCATATGCTCCTCGACCGACTCGGGCAGGTGAATTCTTTTAAGGAGCAAGCTCGCTTCGTAATTGACAGAGTCCCAAAGCGGTCCATTCTTTCCACCAGCCAGAATAGCATCCGGGGTTTCCATCACAAGTTCGCCCTTTGCTTTGAGGCTGTTGTGGCAACCCATACATTTTTCCCTGAGAATGGGCTGCACCATGTGGTCGAAAATCACGGCCTCTGCAAAGGGAATATTTTCGAAACTCTCGTCGGGCATAACAGGCGCCAGCACAAAATTTTCGCCATGTGTAATGTTGGCTCCCTGGTGCCCGGCAAAAGTGACGAGGGCAACCATGGCTACGGGAATACCTTTCGACAGAATAGGTTGGTGATTGCAGGTTTTCCTGAAAGTGTACCACCCATAGGAAGCAAAGGCAATCAAAGCCCCTCCCCACTTGTGCCAGGTTAGGCTCCCTTCGGTATAGCCGCCTTCTTTTGAGAGCAATAAACCCATAAGCGCAGACAGAGCAGCCGTAAAACTTCCTAAAAGCAGCAGGTCGTCGGCACGAAGTGATTCATCAGCTGGCGACTCAGCTGGCGTTTTGCTTACAAAAACCAGCAGGGCATAAACAACCAACAGCGCTATGGGGAAATGAAGCAGCAAAGGGTGCATTCGTCCCAGCACCTGAAGCCAGGCGGGTGTTGCAAAACTATTTTCGAATGCGAGAAGAAAAGCCAGCAAGCAGCAAATGAAAAAGCTGCCGTTGGCGATCAGGCCCCTGAGCTTGGTCATGAAACAGGCGTTAGTTTATATGGGTATACCTGGCCAGAATTCCACTGGGCTACATAAAGATTTTCCTCATCATCGATGCAAACATCATGAGGGTAGGCAAAAACGGCATCGGTCTGGAACAACTCCTTCAACTGACCAGCCTCATATTCCGGGGCATTCGCAGCGATGTTGGAAACCACTTTGTCATTCTTGTCGAGAATCGTTACAAACCCAGATTGCTTCCATGGTTGACTAGCGCTCATAAGCACCGCAGCATACAAATAGTCGCCTTTAATAACCGGCCTGCAAACCCAGGCGCCTGGTAGTGAAATGGTTGACAGGTATTTTCCATCCAGCGTATAACGCTTGAAAGCCATTTGCTGGCGGGAGCTGATAACCAACGAAGGATTGGCCGGATCACGAAAATCCATACAAACGCCGTGGGCGTTGAGGAGGTGAGCATCAGTTTCGCCCCGGCCACCAAAGTGACGGATGTAGTTGCCTTTGCTGTCGTATTGCACAATGAAGTCTTTGCCGTAGCCATCGGCCACAAAGATATCTCCATTGGGAGCAATGGCGGTTTCGGTAGGGACGTAATCCTCTGCTTTTGTGTATTCTCCCGTTTCTTTTGGATAGTCGAGCGTCAAAAGAACACGACCGTTCATATCCGTTTTAATTACCTGATGGCGGTTGTTGTCGCAAATGAAGAGCACCTCGGTGCCATTTTCGTCAAACAAAGTCAGACCATGGGCACCCGGATACTCCGATCCCCAGGAGGACAGCAGCTTCCCTTTTTTGTCGTAGATAATGACGTTGTTTTTGGTCTCGTTGGTGAGCAGCAGAACACGGCCTTTGCTGTCTTGCACTATTTCATGGCAGTCTTTCACCGGGTACTTGGTGATGTCGGCCTGGCTCCATTTGGTGTCTAGCTTGTAGCGCTTTTTCCCGTGGCCGAGGATAACCTCATCGGCTCGCTTATTGGCGAAAACATAGGGTGCCGATAGAATACCAGCCGCCGTGGCCGCACTTTTGACAATGAAATCACGTCTTTCCATAAATCATTATTTTAGACGAGCCTGTTTAAGAATGCTCATTTCCGTTCCTTTTGCCAAGTCTTTGTTCTGACCATGATCGGGAACGGTTACTCTCCCAGGCTTATCAGGGTGTTTAAATTGTTTGTGACTGCCTTTTTGGCTGACCTGAACCCAACCATCCTTTCGTAAGAGATCAATTATCTCTTTTACCTTCATGCTGTTTCAGGAATAATCAAATTCATCCCCTCGCTTAGCGCAGGGGGAATAGGCTCTCCGTCTTCTTTCATTCCCTCTATGTGTAATAAAATAGCTTCCTGGATATTATTTTCAGTTTCCTCACGAGTCTCACCCACAGTTATACATCCTGGAAGATCCGGTACATATGCGCTATAGCCCGTTTTGGTTTTCTCGATGACTACTAAATATCTCATAGCGAAATTTCTGAAAATAAAACTAACAAGATTAAGCAATAATTCCTTTCACCACCTTTCCGGCCACATCAGTCAATCTGTACCTCCTTCCCAGGTGCTTGTAGATCAGCTTCTCGTGATCAAGCCCCATTTGGTTGAGCACGGTAGCATGAAAATCGTTGACATGCACGGGGTTTTCTGTGATGTTATAGCCAAACTCGTCGGTTTCTCCGTAGACCATTCCAGGCTTTATGCCCCCTCCTGCCATCCAGATAGTGAAGCACCGGGGATGATGGTCACGGCCATAGTTGTCGCCGGTCAGCTTGCCCTGGCAATAGTTGGTTCTGCCAAACTCACCGCCCCAAATCACGAGGGTTTCGTCAAGCAGGCCTCTTTGCTTCAGGTCCATTACCAACGCTGCCGACGACTGATCCACATCTTTGCACTGGCCAACAATTTGGCCGGGCAGGTTGTCGTGGGCATCCCATCCCTGGTGGTAAAGCTGCACAAACCTAACCCCGCCTTCGCTGAGTTTGCGGGCCAGCAAGCAGTTGGCTGCGTAGGTACCGGGCACCATGCATTCCGGCCCGTACATTTTCACGATGGACTCCGGCTCGTTTTTTAAATCAGTAAGTTCGGGGACAGAGGTCTGCATGCGGTAGGCCAACTCATATTGCTGGATTTTGGCGGCAATCTCCGGATCGCCAAATTCCTCGTAGTTTTCCTGGTTTAGCGCAGCAAGGTGGTCAAGCATTTTGCGCCTTTCTGCCCGGTCCATTCCTTCGGGGTTGTTGAGGTAGAGCACCGGATCGTCGCCACTGGAGAACTGCACACCCTGATGTACGGAGTCGAGGAAGCCGTTGGTCCAAAGCTTGGAATAAACACCTTGCCCGTTCCCTTTTCCTTTGGAAAGCAAAACGCAGAAAGCGGGGAGGTTTTTATTTTCACTTCCCAGCCCGTAGCTCAGCCAGGCCCCCATGCTTGGGCGGTTGCCTACCTGGGCACCGGTCTGGAAAAAGGTGAGTGCCGGGTCGTGGTTGATGGCCTCGGTATAAATGCTTTTCACGAAGCAAAGCTCGTCGGCTATGCTGGCGGTGTGGGGCAGCAAGTCGCTGATCCAGGCACGAGACTGGCCGTATTGCTTAAAGTCGAAAATTGTCCCTGCCAGGGGAAATTTGGACTGCCCGGACGTCATGCCTGTCAATCGCTGACCCTGACGAATCGACTCTGGCAAGTCTTCCCCGTGCATTTTTTGCAGCATGGGCTTATAGTCGAACAAGTCAAGCTGCGAGGGAGCTCCATTTTGGAAGAGGTAAATAATTCGCTTCGCCTTGGGCGCAAAATGTGGGAGCTGCGCAAAAAGCTCTTCCTCCGGACTAGCGCCACCCTTGAATAAATCAGGAATCAGCAGTGAGCCCAGTGCAGCACTGCCAATGCCGAGACTTAACTTCGAAAGAAATTTTCGTCTGTTTTGGTTTAAGCCGTTTTCCAGTTGTTCTTTTTCCATGGCTTATGTCTTTGTAATGGATTCCTCCATGTTGTAAATCAGTTGAATCACGTTGGCCAGTGCCGCTGCCTCACTTTTCTCCACTTCCAAATGAGGATACTCACCCACATTCAGCACCTCCGAAGGGTCGATCGCATGGCTTTTGTAAATGCCAAGTTGTTCGGAAAAGTACCTATTCAGCAAGTCCTGCTCTGAGTCTTTCGGTACCCGGCACACAATCAACCTGAAGGCTTTTGTTATTTTGTCTTCTGTGCCCGTCTGTTCCTCGACGAGCTTTTCGGCCAGCACCCGTGACGCTTCCAACATGGTTGGGTCGTTCATCATGACAAGTGCTTGGAGAGGCGTGTTGGTCTGAGGTCGTTTTACCTCACATTGGTCTCTGTTGCTGCCATCGAAAATCATCAGAGAGGGAGGAGGCAGTGTGAGTTTGATGAAAGTGTACATACCCCGGCGGTACAAATCTTCCCCATGGTCTTGCTGGTAAGTTGCTAAAACACCTCTGCCCGAAGTGGCAGCCTCCCAAAGGCCGTCGGGTTGATAAGCCTTCACACTGGGGCCACCTATTTTGTTCACCAAAAGTCCACTGCTAGCCAGAATGAGGTCTTTTACGAACTCAGCCGGTAACCGGAAGCGAGGCCCATGGCTGAGGTAAATATTGTCGGGGTCGATGGCCAGCTTTTCTTTCGATACACTGCTTGATTGCATGTAGGTAGCGGACGTAACAATTTGTTTGACCAGGTACTTAATGTCCCACCCGTTTTCCATAAAGTCGACCGCCAGCCAGTCGAGCAGTTCGGGGTGTGACGGCAGGTCCCCCTGCATTCCAAAGTCGCCGGCAGTTTTTACAATCCCCTGGCCGAAGATCATTTGCCATACCTGATTCACAAATACCCGGGCGGTCAATGGATTATTTTTGTCAACCGTCCACTTGGCCAGGCCTAAGCGGTTTCTTGGGTAGGCAGTGGTGTCAAACCCCATGACTTCCGACAAAGGCTCGGGTCTTACCTCATCTGTCGGTGAATCGTACTGCCCCCGGTTGAGCACGTAAGTTTTGCGCAGGGTATCAAGTTCATCCATTACCGATACCATCATGGTGTCCTTTTCAAGCTTTCGGATAAAAGACAGCACACCGCTGAGGTCGGCAGTTGTGATTTCAAGCCTTGGGGCTTTCGCCGGTTTCGAAACGGATATATCGCCTTCGTACCCGACTTCAGGTGTGTTGTTAAAGAAGGCCAACATTTTATAGTAGTCCTTCTGCGAAATCGGGTCGTATTTGTGGTCGTGACACTGGGCACATTCTACCGTAAGACCAATAATTCCTTTACTATATGTCTTGGTTTTGTCGAGGAGGTACTCGATTCTATACTCCTCTTCTATCACACCACCTTCTTCTGTGTATTTATGGTTTCTCAAAAAACCGGTAGCGAGGATTTTCTCTTTATCGGCGTCGGGAAGCATATCTCCCGCCAGCTGCCAGGTTAGAAACTTATCATAGGGCAGGTTGTTGTTGAAGGCGTGGATCACCCAGTCACGCCAGGGCCATTGCGTGCGAATATTATCGTCCTGATAGCCGTACGAATCTGAGTAGCGCCCAACGTCAAGCCAGTGGACAGCCATTCTTTCGCCGTAAGCGGGCGTATTGATGAGCTCGTCCACCACTTTTTCATAAGCATTTTCACTTTCGTCGGCCATAAAACGATCCATAAGATCAAGCGAAGGAGGCAGGCCTGTGAGATCCAAAGCAACTCTTTTCAGCAGCCGTTCTTTGTCGGCTCCTTCGTTGGGTTTCAAACCCTTCTCTTCCATTTTTTTGACGACGAAAAGGTCAAGCTCGTTCTTTGGCCACTCATCGTTTTTCACTTTCGGAAGAGGCGCTTTTTTTGGGGGGATAAACGACCATAGCTTCTCGAACTTGGCACCCTGCTTGATCCATTTCTTCACCAACTCAATTTCGTTCTCCGTTAGCAGGGGAAGATGTGACTCCGGCGATGGCATTTGGTAGGCGGGGTCGGTCGATGAAATGCGTTTTACCAATTCAGATTCTTCAGGTTTCCCCGGCACGATCGCAAATTTTCCTTTGCTCTCTTTCAGCTCAGCAAAGGCAAGTTCCGGAATATCGAGCCTCAGGCCTGCTTTCACTTTGTTTTTGTCGGGGCCGTGGCAGGCAAAGCACCTGTCGCTCATTAATGGGCGGATATGAAAATTATAGCTGACGGTTTCGGGCAGGCTTCCTGAAGATGTCGAGTCTTTGCATCCAGGCATGGAAAGAATCAATCCAGCGAAGGCAATGGACAGAAGCCCGGTGATGTGCCTGGTATACATGTTCAAGTAGGGTTATGTAAAATCAAAATTTAAGAAGGTTTGGCAAGGATAACAATGTAATGTATAAGAATAAACTAAGATGGTCGCAGGAAGGATGTCAGTGTTTGTAGACGGTTGGCTTGGGCGATGAAGTTATTAAAACTCCTTAGTAAGTATCTCTTCCATCATTTCTTTCAAGCCGGGCAATATCTCAGTGGTGGTATCCCAGATCACCCTCATATCCACAGCGTGGTATTCGTGAAGTATAAAGTTTCGGAACGACTTTACCTTGTACCACGGGTAATCATATTTTTCTAAAACGCTTGAATCAATACTTGCCGTTGCTTCACCTATGATTGTGTACTGATAAAGGCAAGCATCGATTGTCTTTGCGTCGGCCAAAAAGCTGTCGGCAGAATGCTTTTGACAGTACAGTTGAATGCTGTCTATGGCTTGGATCACATGCTCCAGCCGCTCTTTGCTAGTTGGTTTACCCGGCTTCATAAATCAACTGCATTTCATTCTCTATACTTTTTTTCAAGGCGGGTCTTATACCGTTGAGCATTACCACGTCCACCTTTTTTCCCACAGCCTTTTCCAGCTGTTCCCGAATCTCAGCGATATCAAACAGTGTGAATTTTATTTCTTGTGGCACATCAATCAACACATCGATGTCGCTTTGAGGGCCATCCTCCGCTTTGGCAAATGAACCAAATATCCAGGCCCTGTCTATTTGTGAAAAAGCCTTCATGGCCGATTTTAGCTTACTGATGGTTTGGCTTCTTTCGGATTTTTCTGCCGCTCGATAAAGTACCTGGTCTTCTGCTGCCTGTAACGCCTTTAGTGCCAGGTCATCATCTTGCACCTCGTAAAGCACTTTATCTGACAGCCAGGCAATGAGCAGCTTCTCCTTGTTTGTGTTAAAAAACTCCGCCAGCTTTTCCACCAGTTCCCTTTTGGGCTTCCGTTGGCCCCGCTCTATTTTACTGAGAACGGCCTGATCAATGTCGAGGAAGGCCGCCACCTTACGTAGCGGGATATTAGCCTCTTCCCGACTCTTTTTAATAATGGAACCAAAACTGTTCACGACGATATTGTTTTGACAAAAAATGTCAAAACAATTTTAGTCATTTTTTGGAACATTTTCAATTGATAGTGTGAAAACCCACAAGGGGCTCTGTCATCAGTATACCATACTGGGTTAAACTTATCGGCCAGTAGCCCCTGTATGCCCTATAAGTTATTCTCCCACAGTAGCCGCAGGTGCCTCGGGGTGTTTCACATACCTTTCAAAAAACTCAATAAACCGGCCGAGCCTATCCATCATGCGCAGCGGATTGCCGCTTCTGCTTAGCTCATGCCCTTCGCCCGGATACCGCACATATTCCACCTGCCTGTCAAGTGCTTTGAGGCTTTTGTACATCATTTCCGACTGAATCGTGCCCGTTCTCAAATCCTGATCCGAGTGCATGATGAGCAGAGGGGTCGTAATTTGGTCGATGAAGGTAATAGGTGAGTTGGCATCAAGGATTTCCTGAACGCCGTCTTCCCATGGGTAGCCAAAATGCGTTGGTACCAGCCGCCAGGCATTGCCTTCTCCCATAAAAGTAGTGAGATCGTATACACCTCTTTGCGCATTCGCTGCTTTGAAACGCTTGTCTTGCGTTACCAGCCAGGCCACCATGTAACCAGCATAGCTGCCGCCTGTTACAAATAGCTGGTCGGTATCCATCCAGCTGTTTTTGGAAGTAGCATCATCCAATGCTGCCAGGATGTCGTTGGCAGGCCCGTGGCCCCAGTCTCTATAATTACCTTTTTTGAACGCATCGCCGTAGCCGCCACTACCCCGTGGGTTACTGAAAACCACGCCATAACCCCAGCTGGAAAGCAACTGAAATTCATGCCACATGCTCAACCCCGACGGCCCCCACATGGCAGAAGGCCCACCATGGATTTCTAGTACCGTCGGATATTTGGTTCCTTGTTTGAAGCCAACGGGTTGCATCACCCAGTACTGCACTTTTACGCCGTCGGGTCGGGTGACCCAGTATTCGGAAACGGGAGTGACGATTTTGTCCTTCAGCCAATCTGAGTTGAAATGTGTTAACGCTGTCAAAGCCCCGCTCTTCACGTCCATGCTGTATACTTCCAGAGGGTTGTTGAAGTCGGTAATGGTCATGATGATTTTTTTGCCTGCAAGCGCAATGTCATTGATGCCTTTGTCTCCTTCCAAAAGGGTAACGATTTCGCCTTTCTTCAGGTCGTAGCTGTATAAAGGAATGTCGCCTTCGGACGACGCAGTAAAATAGATTTTTTTGTTATCAGGAGAAAAGACCGGCCCACCAGCGTCTCTGTCAAACTCCGCTGTAATCATTTTTGCGCCGCTGCCGTCGGTGTTGACAAGCCCCAGGTCATTTTGCGTAGCATGCCTGTTTACATCATCTCGCATGTAAAACAGTATGGACTTTCCCTCGGGCGAGAACTGTGGATTGCCTAAGGAAAAACCCTCCATATGAAGGAAGGAGGTAGCAGAACCTGACGTGACGTCAATTTTCCAAAGGTCAGAGTAGCTTTGCTTGTCGGGCTCCACTTTGTAAGCCACAGAGGAGCAAACAATGGTTTTTCCATCCGGCGACCAATCGCCACCGGCAAAATCCTGGAAACCTTTGGTGAGTTGTCGGGCTTTCCCGCCATGAAGCGGCTGAATGAATAAATGCCGATACTTCATCTCGGGGTTGAGTCCCTGTTCCGCCTGGAAATCCTGATTCACAAACACCCGTGGGTTTTTGTCGACGGCATTTTTGGCCAGCCATGCCCGAAGCTCTTCAAGGTCGCCGTCGGGAGTAGATTTAATGTCTTTTTTCTCTTCGTCTTTTAGCGCCTTCCAGTTGGGCTCGTCTTTGAATGCTCTTCCTGGTCTTTCATAAGCCCAGGTTGGGGCGCCTTCAGTGTCCCAATCGGGGATGGACGACGAAAAGAGAATAGATTTTCCGTCGGGAGCCCAGCGGGGGCCAGAGGCACCGTGCTTGGCAGAAGTAAGTGGATAGGCTTCGCCCCCGGTTAACGGCAGAATCCATACTTGCGATTTTCCGTCGTCGGATCGCACAAAAGCGATTTTTTCACCGTCAGGAGCCCAGGTAGGCTGTGAGTCGCTCTTTTTTCCGAACGTAAGCTGAATAGGCTCTCCACCTTTTTCAAGATCGAGCATGTAAAGGTTGTGGCTATAAAAATAGTCATCCCCTTTTTGATCTCTTTTGGTGACGACCATCACCGCTTTCCTGGTATCGGGCGATACCTCCAGCTGTGAGGAGGTAACAATTTTCATTAGGTCGGAAGTGACGATGGGCTTTTTTCCGCTTTGAGCTTCTGCCCAGTGAACGAGCATGATGAAGGCAAGCAGCAGCAAGTAGTTGAGTCTTTTTTGCATGACTGATTGGTTTTCGGGTTAATGCGGGAAGAACAACATAAATGGTTTTTGATTCAAGCAATAATCCGTTGGTGGTGAAAATTTGTTGTGCGGAAGTAGTTGCAAAAAAGCCCTTATATTTAAGGCAAACAAAGCTACTATGCTGAAAGTCGGAGATACTTACGAAATGCCTTTTTCACTTACCCAGGAGCAGGTAAATGCCTTTGCCGAGCTAAGCGGTGACAAAAACCCCGTGCACATCGATGCGACGTTTGCTGCCAACACCTCTTTTAAGAAACCGATAGTCCACGGCATCTTTAGCTCAGCTATTTTCTCCAGAATACTGGGCACCATTTTTCCTGGCGATGGCACCATCTATCTCGGTCAGACGTTGCAATTCAAAAGGCCGGTGTACCCAGGGGAGGACTACCAGGCGAGAGTGGAGGTGTTAAGTCTTGACGGGAGAAATTCGGCCACCATTGCCACAGTGCTTACACACGTTGCCACGGGAAAGGCCGTCATAGAAGGCGAAGCCAAGGTGATGCACAAAGAGCTTATTCCTTAGTGGTCACTTAGGTTTTATTATTTCCCAGGTGATGGAGTACCGGGCGATTTGCTTGGGGTCGGCCAGCTGCATATCGGTGGTGTATGGCCCACCTGGCTTGTCGATGAGCATGGTGATTTTACCCATATAGTCGTTGGGGCTGAGGTAGTCGTAGTCCCACACCTCCAAATCAACCTTTTCGTTCACTTTGAAGCCGTCAATGACATGGTCAACTTCCAATGATTCGGCCTTCATGCGGTACCACTTCTCATCCACGGGCCATATTTTCTTTTTGTTGATGACCAGAAATACCTCGTCACCATCGTTTTCTTCATAAAAGTAGCAGTGAATGTTGATGATTCTGATAGATAACGCTTCCATAGGTTGGCTGGATGTTGAGTTTAAAGAATAGTTTGTCGGAGTTTGTCGGCTGCCCGTTCCATTTCAACAAGGGCCTCCATGGCCATTACTGTCTCCTTTTTCACTTTAAGAATTCGGGCACATTCATCTACGCTTTCACGCTCTTTGTCAGAAAAATCCCCATCGGCATAAGACATCCTGATGGCGTCGTAAAGCATAAGCTTGCTGTAGTTTGCTATTTGATTGGGGTTAAGTCGTTGGAAAATTTCGCCAAGATCAGCATTTTCCCAGTCGAACTCTTCCCAGGCAGCAATGAGGTCGGTACCTACTTTCAAAGACTGCCCAAGGTCTTCGGTAAGCCAGTCCATTTCGGGGTCTGACACATCCCCATCCGCCCCGGCAATAGTGAGCAGCGCAAAGCCATAGTCCTTCCAGTATTTCTTCGGCACGATGCTCATACCGTAGAAGGTAGGTGATATTGTCAAAAATTCGTTCATGATGGAGACATATGCTTTAGGTAGACAAATTACGAAGACTTTTGATTTTTACGAATTAACATTTATAAAGCGTAAGACCCTATGGCGAATAACACAAAGGAGCTTATAGTAAGAATTCTTATCCATTTTAACCTTGGATTTATCGACCCCTTCACCTTAATTAGGTGAAGCTAATTGCCGACTTAAACGACTTACGAAATGTTTTCCAGCAGCGATATTGATTTCATAAAAAAGAGAGGCTCCTCAACTGACGTAGTGGAAGCTCAAATTCAAAACTTCAAAGACGACTTTCCTCCTTTGAAGCTGGAAAAGGCAGCGACTATTGGAGACGGCCTTAGTAAGTTGTCGGAAAAGGACATTGATGCGAGGCTGAAAAGCTATGAAAGGGCAACTGCTTCGAAAGCCATTGTGAAGTTTGTGCCTGCCTCCGGAGCGGCCAGTCGTATGTTTAAGGATCTGTTCAGCTTTATGGAGGAGTACACAGGCTCAGAGGCCGACTATCAAAAGCTCACAGCCAATCAGAAGAGCGGCTCCATGTTTGATTTTTTCAAGCGGCTGGAGGATTTCGCTTTTTACGATGACTTGAAAAATGCTTATGCAAAGTCAGGCACGTCGCTGGAGGAAGCTCACTTAAAACGAAAGTATGTTTCTATTCTTGAATACCTGTTGCTCGACAGGGGACTTGGCTACGGCCAGTTGCCAAAGGGGCTTTTGAAGTTTCACAAAAAGAACGGTGTTGCCAGAACTCCTGCGGAGGAGCACTTTGTGGAAGGAGCCAACTATGCTAAATCGTCGGACGGTAGTGTAAAGTTGCATTTTACGGTAAGTCCTGAACACCGGGCCAAATTCAAAGAGCACGTGGCTGCCGTGCAGGCGGGCTATGAAAGACAGTTTGGTGTAAAGTTCGAGGTAAGCTTTTCCGAGCAGAAGGCATCTACTGATACCATAGCCGTGGACATGAGTAATCAACCCTTCAGGGAAAACGACGGCGGGCTACTTTTCAGGCCGGCCGGCCATGGGGCATTGCTTTCCAACCTCAACGACCTTAATGCCGACGTGATATTTGTTAAGAACATAGATAATGTGGTGCCCGACCGACTGAAGGAAGACACATTTGTCTATAAGAAGGTGATCGCCAGCCTTCTGTTGGAATACCAAAGTAAGATTTTTGGGTTCCTTGAAAAACTTGAAGCTGGTGCTGCAAGTGCGGCCGACCTTGACGCCATGTACGACTTTTTGGAAAAAGAGCTTTGTATCAGCAATCATACTACCGCCAGAACAGCGTCGGCTGCAGAAAGGTCGACTTACCTCAAAGGCAAATTCAACCGACCCATTCGCATTTCCGGCATGGTGAAAAATGAAGGAGAGCCGGGAGGGGGTCCGTTTTGGTGCAAAAACCCTGACGGTACTGTGTCGCTACAGATCGTGGAAAGTGCGCAGGTTGATTTGAAGGATGCAGGGCAAAAGAAAATTTTCGAAGAAAGCACACACTTTAACCCGGTTGACTTGGTGTGTGGCACCAAAGACTATAAGGGCAAGAAGTTCGACCTCATGAAATTCACCGACCCGAAAACAGGTTTTGTCACGGAGAAATCGAAAGATGGCAAGGCCCTGAAGGCACAGGAGCTCCCCGGCCTTTGGAACGGCTCTATGAGCAATTGGAACACCGTGTTTGTTGAAGTGCCTGTTTCAACATTTAACCCTGTCAAGAAAGTAACGGATTTGCTGAAAGAGCAGCATCAGTGAAACAGGAGTGTTCCGGGGTGCCACGCACCCCGGAACATTTCTTTTTTGCTCAAAATCCGCAGGCCATCCCCTCGTCCATGCCAATGGGAGAGCCGTCAGGCGCTTTCGTTTCTTTGTAGTATTCTTTGACAACTTCTGGCTTCTCGAAAAACAGACCAAGCTGAGCGGAGGCCAAGGTCAAATGCGCCTTTTGATCTGAATCATTTTCAGACTTCACCTTTGCATCGATCCAGCTTTTCAGGTCTTTCAATTGCAAGTAGGTAATAGCTCTTGCCTGATCGCTGGCGTCGGTGTTGATACTGAGGTTCATCAGGTGGTACATCACCAGCTTGTCGACAGTGCGCATGATTTCTCCATGATAGTCGGCAGGATGTGCTTTCTTCCATGTGCTGGCCGTCAATTTGTCAAGAAGTGCGCTGAAGTCTGGTTGTGCAGCGTTTCGGGCATGGTGCTCAACAAGTCTGGTCGCTCTTTCAGGGTGGATCAGGTAAGAAAGCGTCAGGTCGGCAGCAGTTTCAGCGGCCGACAACGGATCAAACGCCACACCTGTTCGTGCCTCAAAGGTTTCCCTCGTTCTCGGATAGCCGTAAGGTCTGGGAGGAATTTGCTGAATAAGCTTTTCGGGCAAGGCCAAAGCTTCCGGAGTCATCGTGGCCAGTAGCGCATCGAATGCTTTCATCTGCATGGCAGGCTCCAGGTATTTGGTAGTGAATTGGCCGTCCCCTTTCATGGCGTAGTTGTAATTAAGCCCGCCAACCACTTTCGATGTGGCGTCTACCTGATAGCGATGGAACAAGTACATTGGAGCCAACGCTTCTTCTATCAGCGCCATGGGAGCGTCGGCACGAATGGTCTTTTCGGAAAAATTATCAAGTATTTTTCTTCTCACCGCCATCATTCGGTTCAGCTCGTCGGCGGCATCAGTGCCGTTGTCCCACAGATGCGAATAAGGATGGGCACCACCAACGGGCCTTGAGTCCTGATCGGTAATGTGCATGAGCCCTTTGCTGAAAGTCTCCTTGATGATTTTATCAAGCGCAGCTGCTTCATCGGTTCCTTCGGGAAAGTCAGAATAGCCATATTTAATTATTTGTTTGTCCAACTCGCCAATGCCAACCGCATAGGCTTCGGAAAGATCGATGTTCCCGTTCGCATCCATTTTCACATACGGGTGTGGATAGTCCATCACCGACGCTCTGTTATTAACACTGGAGGCATAACTGTGAACAATGCCTAGCGTGTGCCCCACTTCATGTGCTGAGAGCTGGCGAATACGGGCCAGCACCATTTTCATCATTTCATCGGAAACCGGCTTGCCATCTTCATATGGAGACAAAAGCCCTTCTGCTATCAGAAAATCCTGGCGAGCTCTCAATGAGCCGAGGCTCACATGCCCTTTAATAATTTCGCCCGTTCTTGGGTCAGCAACAGATGCTCCGTACGACCACCCCCTGGTTGACCGGTGAATCCATTGAATCAGGTTGTAACGAACGTCCATCGGATCCACGTCTTCAGGCAGCATTTTCACCTGGAAGGCATCTTTGTAACCTGCCGCTTCAAACGCCTGGTTCCACCATGCCGCTCCTTCGAGCAGCGCTGAGCGAATAGGCTCCGGAGTGCCTGGGTCGAGGTAGTAGATAATGGGCTCAACCGCCTCACTCACTGCGGCATTGGGATCAACCTTTTCCAACCGGTGACGATTGATAGTCCTTTTGGTGATCGGCTCATCAATCGGCGTGGCGTAGTCCATATAAGTGGTGCCGTAGTAGCCCGACCTTGGGTCAAATGCCCTTGTTTTGAACCTTGAGTCAGGTAGTTGTACCATAGAATGGTGCATCCTGACTGTTACGGCTTCCGGAGAAGGAACCACAGATCTGATCCAGGCGCCGGCTGGGGTGCCGGTGAAGGTAATGGTCGCCTCAAACTCGCTGTTTTCAGGAAAGTTTTTGGTCATTTCGGTGTAAATCATCGACCTGCTTTTGTCCAGGCTATAATTGCCTTGTTTGGCTCTGCTTAGTCGCTGACTTACTCCATGCGAATCTCTGAGAAGAAAATCGGTAAAGTCTACCAGCGCCGACCAGTCTTCTTCGGCCAGCACATCAAAACCCCAGATAGCCGACTGTGCAAATGCTTGCTCCACCGACTTTCTTTCAAGTGCGTCGTCGCTGATGGCACGGTAGTCGTAGTTGGGCTGTATCATCAGTATTTTTGGTCCGCTTCTGACAAACTTCACAACTTTCTCACCGCCAAGCTGCCCTCTGTCGAGCCCAATGTCGTTGGAGCCAATTCCGGCAGGCAGGGAGCTGATGTATAAAAACTCAAAATTTAGTTTGTTTACTTCAAGGTATACTTTGCCTTTTTTGGAGTCCCAGTAAAAAGGAAAAAAGCCTTCATACTTTTCCATCCCTGATGTAAAACCAGCAATGTCCTTGGCAGCGGAGGCTGCGCTCGCCCCTGAAGCAGGGGTAGTGGCCACGGGGGCCTGGGAGGCTGTGCACGATGCCAATACAAAGCCCAAAATAAAGAGGTAAATTTTTCTCATAATGAATGGTTTTCGAAAGATTTGCTAAAATATAGCTTAATCTCTAATTCAGTAATTATTAAGTGCTTAATGGTAAAAAACCTAGTTCGGGATGAGAAATTGTACTTTGTGGCAGTAGTGCCGCCGGAGCCGTTGAGGGGGGAACTTCACCAACTGAAAGAGTACTTCAGGGATAAATATAATTCTTCCAAATCACTCAATTCTCCACCGCACATTACCTTGCACATGCCCTTTAAATGGCGGGAGAGCAAGGAGAAAAAGCTTCTTAGTGCGCTGGAAGAAAGCTGTTTGCTGCTGACCCCGTTCGAGGTGGCATTGAAGGGATTCGCCGCTTTTCCTCCGAGGGTAATCTACGCTGAGCCCGTTGAATCGCCTCAATTGCATGATTTACAGAAAACGGTGGCTCGGTCTATGCGCTTGTCGCTCAATTTGTTCAATGCCGACTATCAGGGCAGAGGTTTTCACCCTCACATTACACTCGCTTTTAGGGATTTAAAAAAGCCCCGCTTTCACGAGGCTTGGCAGGAATTTGAAAACAAGCCACTAAAGGCTTCATTTCTTGTTGATAATATTTGTTTGCTTAAGCACAATGGCAGCACCTGGGATATTTTCCAGGAGCTACCTTTTGGCAACTTTATTTCTGCTGAAAAAGGTGAACGTCCCTCTGAGGAAACGGAATAGAAATACCTTCTTTGTCGAACGTGCTTTTCACCCGTTCCTGCATATCAAATGTCATTGGCCAGTAGTCCTCTTTCTTCACCCATACCCTGAAAAGGAAGTTTACAGAGCTGTCGGCCATTTCTTTAATGGCAATAAACGGTGCCGGATCTTTGATTACTCTTTCATCATCCATCGCCATTTGAGTAAGCAATTCTTTTACCTTTTTGATGTCATCTGAATAGCTCACGCCGAAAACGAGGTCAAGCCTTCTATTGTCTTCCACTGAATAATTGGTAATGGTGCCTCCCATTACGGCACTGTTGGGAATAACAATTGTTTTGTTGTCAGGCGACTTGAGCACGGTGTACAGGATTTGGATGGCGTTGACAGTGCCCGCCTGCCCGTTGGTCTCGATAAAATCGCCAGCCCTGTAAGGCCGAAACATAATGATCAAAACACCACCGGCAAAGTTGGAAAGGCTGCCCTGCATGGCCAGGCCAATTGCCAAACCTGCGGCGCCTATAACGGCCACGAAGCTAGTCGTTTGAATACCCACCATGGAAGCCACCGAAATAAGCACCATGGCCTTCAGGACGACATTAAAAATATTGGAGAGGAAAGGAATGAGAGTTGGATCGACGTCCCTTTTCTTCATCAGTTTTTTTAGAGACCTAGTGAAAAAGCCTATGAGATAAAAGCCAATGATAAGAATGACGATGGCAGCCACAAGTTTGGGAGCGTAGTCAAATAATAGTTGAATGAGTCCTTCCTGGTATTGATCCAATTTGTCCATAATAGAATTTACGTGATTATTAATTCAGAATAGCGGGAGAACTAGTAGCTGATACTACCCTTTGCGTTATCCCTGTATAATTTTAGCGATCGTATTTTGCCTTCTTTTTTGACATGGATCAAGTTGACCTGATCAGGAAAAGTGTCGATGAGCACACTATTTGCAACCCCTATTGTAGTCAAATTGTTCACGCCGGTCACTTCGAGGTAGCACCAGATAGCATCCGATTCCAGCTCATGGCCGAGATAGGACAGCTTTACAGGCTTATTATTTATTTCTAGTGAAAGATTTTCTATCACAAACTCTTTCATAAGCGCATCAAATCGCTTCTTGTCTGAAGGGTTAACAACGTCCAGCGTCGTCCAGCCACTTTTCTTTCTCAAAGCTTCTTCCAGGTCGTCAAGAAAAATGCGCTGGGAAATCTCCAGAGACTTAGTTTTGTCATTGAATTCCACATCACATACACTTACGTGAAAAGGGTGAGCCAACCACGTAACGAATATGAGGAGGATATGTACAATCATTGCCATAGAAACAACATTTACTGCAAGTACAAAATTTAAGATGTATACTTACAACCTTTTTTGTGGCAGCAACTTAAGAAAACTATGTCGGAGTTTAGCCTCTTTTTTGGATTAGGATTGGAACACATTCTTGATGTCAATGGTTACGACCACATACTGTTTGTTATTGCCCTGTGTGCCATTTATTCGGCGCAACAGTGGAAAAACGTCCTTGTTTTAGTGACCGCTTTCACTTTGGGTCATTCGTTAACACTGGCGCTTTCTACGCTGGACATTATCAAGGTAGATTCAGGGCTTGTGGAGTTTCTCATTCCGATTACAATATTTGTAACGGCGGCGGCCAATATTTACAAAAAAGACGCTGAAGTGAGCAACAAAAGTGTGAAGCTCAACTATTGGTTTGCGGCGTTTTTCGGACTCATTCACGGCATGGGCTTTTCTAACTACCTAAAAAGCCTGCTGGGCAAAGACGAATCCATTGTCACACAGCTTCTCGCCTTCAATTTGGGCCTTGAGGTGGGTCAGATTGTGATCGTTTTGGCAGTGATGGTGGCAGCATTCCTTTTTATGTCTGCGGGAAGTGTAAAGAAAAGAGACTGGATTTTGGTGATTTCGTCGGCTGTGGCGGGCATATCACTAACAATGATTATAGAAAGTAAATTTTGGTAAAAAGTGAAATTGATATGAAGAAACTACTCATTGTAGCATTGACCCTTTGCACAAGTTATTTAGTAAAAGCCCAGGGAGAATGGGGCCAGAAATTTGAGCAGCTTGGCACAATGCTGCCCACTCCCAATAGCTACCGTACGGCTTCCGGCGCACCCGGTAAAGACTACTGGCAACAAAAAGCGGACTACGATATTTCAGTCGAACTGAACGACAACAATCAGAGCATTACCGGCACCGAAACCATCACCTATCATAATTTGTCCCCTGACCGCCTATCATATCTGTGGGTGCAGTTGGATCAGAACATGAGGGCCAAGTCGTCCAACACTCCCCTGGTTACTACCACGGCAATGTCTGATTCTGTTTCAGGGAAAGCATTGCAGACGATGATCAATGATGCTGACTACGACGGTGGCTTCAAGATTGCCTATGTAAAAGACATGTCGGACAAGGGGCTCAAATACACCATCAACCAAACCATGATGAGGGTGGATTTGCCCAAAGCCCTGGAGCCGGGAGGAAAGGTTTCGTTCAAAATCGCCTGGTCCTACAATATCAATGACCGTATGCTGGAAGGTCCCCGTTCAGGTTATGAGTACTTTCCGAAGGATGGAAACTACGTTTATACCATCGCACAGTTTTACCCCAGAATGGCGGTATACGATGACGTGAATGGCTGGCAGAATAAGCAGTTTTTAGGCAGAGGTGAGTTTACGCTGCCTTTCGGAGACTTTACTTTTAGTGTTACAGTGCCTGCCGATCATATTCTGGGTGCAACGGGTACGCTGCAAAATGCCTCTCAGGTGCTGACACCAGAGCAACTTCAGCGCTTCGAAAAGGCGAAAACCACCTTTGATAAGCCAGTGATTATTGTTACTCAAAAGGAAGCAGAAAAGGCTGAGAAGACAAAGTCGAAAGAAAAGAAAACCTGGACGTTCAAAGCTGAAAACGTGCGTGATGTAGCCTTTGCTACTTCCAGAAAGTTCATTTGGGATGCCATGGCGGTTGATATCAACGGAAAAACGCCACTCGCCATGAGCTACTACCCCAAAGAAGGCAACCCGCTATGGGAAAAGGAGTCGACAAGGGCTGTGGCCAACACGTTGATTACCTATTCAAAGCATACTATTGACTATCCTTATCCAAAAGCGATTTCCGTGCATGCGGCTTCCATCGGAATGGAATACCCGATGATCTGCTTCAACTTTGGCCGCCCTGATCCTGATGGCAGCTATACAGACCAGAAAAAGTGGGGCATGATCGGTGTGATTGTGCACGAGGTAGGGCACAACTTCTTCCCAATGATCATCAACTCCGACGAACGTCAGTGGACCTGGATGGACGAAGGCCTGAATACCTTTGTGCAGTCGCTCACACAAAAAGAGCACTATCCTGATATGCCAATCCGGCGTGGTTGCGCTGCCTGCATTGTCGACTACATGAAAGGAGACAAAGAGGGCATCCGTCCGATCATGACCAACTCTGAGCAAATCCTTCAGTTCGGCAACAACGCCTATGCGAAGCCAGCCGCAGCGCTTAGCGTATTGAGGGAAACCATTATGGGGCCCGAGCTCTTCGACTACGCTTTCAAAGAATATGCAGATAGGTGGGCATTCAAGCACCCATCACCAGCCGACTTTTTCCGTAGTATGGAAGATGCGTCGGCCATGGACCTCGACTGGTTCTGGAGAGGTTGGTTTTACACAACTGACCATGTGGACGTGGCCGTTGATAATGTGAAGTGGTACAAAATGGCCACCAACGAAAAAGGCTTCGAAAACCAGGTAACAGCTTCGGGCGAGGTAATGGGAGCCGATGGCAAGAAAGCACCAGCTACTAATTTCCAGGAAGCTGCTGAGACTTTCGTGTTCAGCGGGACTTCCGACGACTCTTACAGAGAGTTTATGAACAAAGTGGATGATGAGGCGATCAAGCAAAAGCATATCAACACCAATTTTTATGAACTGACCCTGAAAAATGCTGGCGGCCTTGTAACTCCCGTTATTATTGAATGGACTTACGCCGACGGCACCAAAGAAAAGGAGTATATCCCTGCCGAAATCTGGAGACACAATGAGCACGAAGTGACCAAGGTGTTTGCCAAAAACAAGGAAGTGGTGAATATTCAGCTTGACCCGGACAAAGAAACAGCCGATGTGGAGCTGGACAATAATGTATTCCCTCGCCAGGATGTGAAAACCCGCTTTGATCAGTTCAAGGAAAAGAAGAACTGACAGCAGGCCCAAGTAGAAAAATGAAGGAAAAGACCCGGCAGCAGCTGGGTCTTTTTTTTCGAAAATTTGTAGTGGCGCCGACCTTTATGCCGGATAATTATCCCCGCCTATCCCGGTAATAATATCAAATCGAAAAGCTACATTTACCTAAAGCGCTTTTTTTTGACCCCTGAAACAGTCGTTCCAGGAGATTGTATTACTATCAATTAGCTATATCAAAACAACCCAAAAATGAAAAAATCTTTACTCTTTCTCCTGTGCATTGCCCTATATGCGCAAGTGGAAGCTCAAACCAGCATTAGCGGAAAAATTTCTGACATTGAAGGCAGTCCGCTTATTGGGGCAACGATTGTGGAGCAAGGAACCACCAACGGAACAATTACCGACGTTGAAGGTGCCTTTAAGCTTAGTATCGCCAACCCAAATGCGGTGTTGGTATTCAGTTACATAGGTTATAAAACGCAGCAGGTTCCGTTTACAGGTCAGGCAGAGATAAATATCACCCTTGCCGAAGGCATTACGCTGGGAGAAATACAGGTGGTAGGATCTCGCAGCTACAACAGATCCTCCTTTGAGTCGCCGGTAGCCATCGACGTGATTGATATAGCAGATATTCCTACCAGAAACGGCCAGATTGAAATCAACCAGATTCTGCAGTACGCAGCGCCTTCTTTCAATGCTTCCAAGCAGTCGGGTTCGGACGGTGCAGACCATATCGACCCAGCATCATTAAGAGGCATGGGCCCAGACCAAACCCTGGTGTTGATCAATGGAAAAAGGCGGCATCAGTCGTCGCTGATTAATGTTTTCGGCACAAGAGGAAGAGGAAATACTGGCACAGATATGAACAGTATTCCTGTAGCCGCAATTAAGAGAATTGAAGTGCTGCGGGACGGAGCCTCAGCGCAATATGGCTCTGACGCCATTGCTGGAGTGATCAATATCGTGCTGAAGGATCACACCGACGGGCTGACAGGCAGCCTTACTTATGGAGCTTACAATACTCAGAACACTGATGACTTCGATGCGACGGTGCCGAACGCAAACGGCAAAAACAGATTGTACGACTCTGACAAAAGCCTTGACGGCAACACGGTGAAGTTTGACGCCAACTACGGTGTCCCCCTGGGAGATAATGGAGGCTTTGCCAACATTACCACACAGGTGATTTCCAAGGAAAGAACTTTGAGGCCGGGTGCCTCATTTCGTCAGGGCTTTGGAGAGGCGGCCTTAAATGGATTTAATTTTATGATCAATTCTGCAGTGCCGATTAACGACAATACAGAATTTTATGCCTTTGGTGGTAGAAACTACAGGGCCACCGATGCCTACGCCTTCAGCCGGGACAATGAGACTGCCAGGAATGTGATCAGTATCTATCCTGACGGATTTACACCTCGTATAACTTCAATTATCACCGACGTTTCGGCGTCGGCAGGCATCAGACATAGGATGGACAATGGCTGGCGCATGGATTTTAATAATACGTACGGCAAAAACTTCTTTCATTACGACATCAAGAACACAATCAATGCCTCTCTTGAGGAGGCCTCTCCAACCGAATTTGACGCTGGCGGGCACAGCATTTCACAAAACACTACGGGCCTTGACTTTTCCAAGTACTACAAGGACGTGATGGCCGGGGCCAACTTGGCATTTGGTATGGAGTATCGTACTGAGAATTTCATTATTTTTTCGGGAGAGGAAGGGTCCTACGCCATCTACGATGAAAATGGGCAGGCTGTAACGAGCCCTTCTCAAGTAATACCAGTTGACCCGATCACCGGGGAGGAGAGACCAGGAGGCTCGCAAGGGTTTCCAGGCTACAGTGTAGCCAACAAAGTGGACAAGAACAGATCTAACCTCGGAGTTTACGGAGATGGGGAACTGAATCTGTCCGATAACTTACTGGTAAGTGGCGCAATGCGTTTTGAACATTACAGTGATTTTGGCAACACTACCAACTTTAAAGGAGCTTTCAGGTACAAAATAGCGGAGGGCTTGGCTGTGCGGGGCTCTATCTCAACGGGATTCAGAGCACCGTCGCTGGCTCAGGTTTACTATAATCTGCGGTTCACAAACTTTGTAGGCGGTACTGCCGAAGAGGTGCTGCTTTCGCCCAACAATAGCCCGGTCACCAGGGGTTTTGGCATTCAGCCCCTGAAGCAGGAGACCGCCGTCAACAAGTCGGTTGGCGTAACCTACAACAAGGGTGAATTTAGCGCCACAATAGATGGCTACTTTATCAATGTTGACAACCGCATTGTGCTCACCGATTATTTTGATGCTACCCAGCTTAATTTGAATGTAGTTTCCGCACAGTTCTTTGTTAATGGTATTGATACCAAGACAAAAGGAGTCGACCTGGTGGTGACCTGGAAAAAATATGTGGGGGACAATAAACTGACCCTTGGGTTAATTGGTAACGTCAACGACCTGGAAATTGCGAATATCAAAAATGGCAACCTTGATGCTGACGTCTTTTATGGCCCACGGGAGCAGTACTTCCTCCAGGCCGCCGCACCAAAATATAAGTTCGGGCTGAACGCTGGTTTTACGATGTCGAAATTCTCCGTTGCTGCCGCAGCCACGCAGTTCAGCAAGATTACGGTATTGGGCTGGGAGGTTTTTGAATCCGATGCCGACTTTGGGGGCACACCCGGTGCCGCTCTGGAAGCTTCGAAGGACGTTTATGACCCAAGGACTGTAATTGACTTGAACCTCAGCTACAAGATCAACCCTAAGGCAGACATCACCCTTGGAAGCAACAATCTCTTCAATGCCTACCCCACCAAACAAGATGCAGACTGGACGGACTCCGGGGGGTATTGGGACTCTGTGCAAATGGGCTTCTCAGGTGCATATTATTACGCCCGATTAGGCTTTACCTTTTAGCAACCCTCTTGAAACAATAAGTGTATATGCCCGGTCGGAGAAAAACCAGACCGGGCTTTTTGTTGCCTGGTGTACAGTGAGCATTTCCCGTTTCCCTATAAAAAAACCCTTTCGACAAAGTATTTTAATGACAAGTCGCTGCACTTATTTAATTTCGAGAAATAATATTAACTCACATGACCATTTTGATTAGAACATTAAAAGCGCTGATACTGGTTGCGATAATTTGCAGCAATAGCAATGCGCAAGAAGCCTGGGGCCAAAAGTTTGAGCAAATGGGCACCATGTTGCCCACGCCAAATACCTACCGAACAGCTTCCGGAGCTCCTGGACGGGAGTACTGGCAGCAAAAAGCCGACTACGATATTTCGGTAACCCTGAACGACAACAACCAGTCGGTGACCGGTGAAGAAACTATCACTTATCACAACCAGTCTCCCGACCAGCTCAAATATCTTTGGTTGCAACTCGACCAGAACATGAGGGCGAAGGACTCGAACACCCCGTTGGTGTCTTCCAGCAGCATGCCTGACACCATTTCCGGAAAGTCGCTGCAGCAGCGGATCACCAGAGATCAGGACTTCGATGGAGGCTTCAAAATCGCCTCTGTTAAGACGGTAGACGGCAAAGCCATTCCCTACACCATCAACAAAACCATGATGCGGGTAGATCTTCCGCAGCCGCTGAAGTCGGGCGGTGAAGTCTCTTTCAAAGTGGCCTGGTCATACACTATCAACGATCGTATGCAGCTTGGTGGCCGCTCTGGCTTCGAATATTTTCCCAAGGATGGTAATTACCTGTACACCATTGCCCAGTGGTTTCCCCGCATGGCGGTGTACGACGACGTGAATGGCTGGCAAAATAAGCAGTTCCTTGGGTCTGGCGAGTTTGCCCTTGCTTTTGGCGACTACACCGTGCGTATCACTACTGCGGCTGATCATGTGGTGGCTTCAACAGGCGTTTTGCAGAACCCAAAAGAGGTGCTCACAGCTACGCAGCTTGAGCGCCTTGAGAGAGCAAAGAAAAGCTTCGACAAGCCGGTAATCATCATTACGCAAGAGGAGGCCATCCAAAACGAGAAGTCAAGAGCCAAGGGCACTAAAACCTGGGTTTATAAGGCTGAAAATGTCCGTGACTTTGCCTTTGTTTCTTCCCGCAAGTTTATCTGGGATGCTCAGGCTGTGAAGTTCGAAAACAATACACCGTTGGCAATGAGCTTTTATCCAAAAGAAGGAAATCCACTTTGGGAAAAAGAATCAACCAAAGCAGTGGTAAACACATTAAAGACCTATTCGAAATACACCATCGACTATCCTTATCCGGTGGCACAATCGATACACACCGCCTCGATTGGTATGGAGTATCCAATGATTTGCTTCAACTTTGGCCGTCCGAACCCCGATGGCACCTATTCGCAAAGAACGCTCGAAGGCATGGTGGGCGTAATTGTGCATGAGGTAGGCCACAACTACTTCCCGATGATCATCAACAACGATGAACGCCAGTGGGCCTGGATGGATGAGGGCATCAACACCTTCCTTGAGCACCAGACCGTGGTAGAAAACTACCCTGGTTTCAATACCACCTGGGGCACGCCAGCAGGAGTAGTCAACTACATGAAAGGGGAGAAAAACGACCTTCGCCCCATTATGACCAATCCTGAAAATGGACGCTCACTGGGCTACGAAGCATATGGCAAGCCCTCAGCAGGTCTCGTACTATTGCGTGAAACAGTAATGGGCCCCGAGCTTTTCGATGCAGCCTTCAAAGAATATGCGCAGCGATGGGCATTTAAGCACCCCTCACCTGCCGACTTCTTCAGAACGATGGAAGATGCTTCGGCTGTGGACCTCGACTGGTTTTGGAAGGGCTGGTTTTACAGTGTGGATGCCTGTGACATAGCTGTGGACAAAGTGACCTGGTACAAGATGAACATTGACGCCAAAGGTTTCGAAAATCAGGTAAAAGTGAGTGGTGATGGCACACTCGGCGGAGGTGATGCTTCAGTAGAAAATGGCCTTGCTGCACCAAAACCATTCACCATGGCCAACACCAAAAGCTCCGAATATGGTGAGTTCAAGAACTCCGTGGACGATAAAGCCATCCAGAAAAGAAATGCCGAAAAGAACTTTTATGAGGTCACTTTCAAAAATGAAGGGGGGCTAATGATGCCTATCATCATCGAGTGGTCATATGCCGACGGCACCAAGGAGGTGGAGAAGATTCCGGCAGAAATATGGAGACTCAACGAACAGCAGGTAACCAAGGTGTTTGCTAAAGACAAGCAGGTAATAGGCATTAAGCTGGATCCTAAAAATGAGATTCCTGATATACAGCAAAGCAACAATGTGTACCCAAGGGTAGACAGTAAGAGCAGGTTTGACAAATTCAAAGACGGCTCGAACTAGTCGTGCCCACAGCGAAGGCGTATAGCCAAGCTGGTGGCACGACAAAAATTGATTGCCTAGGCCCAGTGTGGGTGCATTAAAAAAGGCCCTGACGCTCGACGTCAGGGCCTTTTTTCTTTACAAAGCCTAAGCCCTGAAAGGGCGATATCCACCTGCAATGGGTGCAGCCCATTGCAATCCTAAAAACCTACCTGATCTTCAGCTCATCTTTAAAATTCTGGATATAATTGCTCAGCGCCTCGTCCATTGTTTCGTCGGCATCCCACTTCGTGCCCAGGTACACATCGCCGGTCACGAGGTGTTTCACATAAAACTTATACACAGGTGCATGTACCGGAATGGTTCTCAGGATGGTTTTGCCATTGCTGGTTTTCATGGTAATGTAGTCGGTTTCATTCTTGTCCACCTCATAGTTCAGCATTTCCCTGATGGTGTACCCGGTAGTGTTGAGGTTGAGCAGCACATACTGATAACCTGCATTGTACAGTTTTTTGTCGTCACCATCATATTCCACCAACTCATACTTGAAGGGGTAATCCTGCATGGCGCCTTTCAGCACATTGTTGGAGCTCGCTACTTTAGCGTTGTACTTCTGTATCTCCTTTTCCACATTGTTGTTAACAATGCCTCCGGGCTTATCGGCCGGAATTTCCACCTTGGTGTACATCGGCACGGCCAGCTTGTCAATTTTCAGGTCACCGGCAAAGGATGGGAACCGCCTTTTTGTGATAATATCCACGTCCGTAAAGAACTCGGGTTTCTCCGTGATGAGGAAGTTCTTGTTTTCCTGCTTCGATTTGTAAACCGCCTTGCCCAGGTTTTTCACCACCTTTTCAAGGTCTTTGTCCTGATCTTTCCAGGCCTGCTGACCGTTCGACATATAGGTTTTCGTGCCGTTGTAGGGAGTGATTACCACCACCACTCTTTCACTTTCTTTGCCGGCAATTTTAAGATTCACCTTGCTCAGGAGAATCAGGTTTTTGATCTGGCGGGAGTTGAGGAAGTCCGAAAATGCTCCGGTTACATCTGTGCCAGCCATCACGTCGTCGATATTGAGGTAGGCAACTGCGTCAATGCCCATTGTTCTGAACTCCCGATGCATTTCGGTGGAGAACCCTCTCCAGTCGCCTCTTTCTGAGGTGCCTCTGTTTTTGGGGGGCACGCTCACCAGCACCGCAGAACGACTCGACAAAAGATCAGCAGGCAGGTCGTTGGTGTAGTCCAGAAACCGAAAACCTGCTATATTTATTTCTTCTTCCTGTGCCTGGGCAGTGAAACTAATCAGGCAAAGGGCAAATGTGAATTTTAACAAATGTCTCATGGGGATATTTCGGATGACTATCATATTCAACAGGGATAAGTTTCTATTATTGTAAGAAGAATAGCTATTTACGGAAAAAACGGACAATAGATCGAAAGGAAGCCCGGGGATTCCTTCGGGATTCCCTCCGGCTTTGTAAAACAAGATATTTTCGGAAGAAATGCAAGTAAGAGCAAAAATCATAACACACAGCAAAGGATATGCTTTCATATGCCTGCTGCTTTTCTGTGGGTTCATGAGCCATGCTCAGGTCAGCGTTGACTCCACGAGACTGATGAATGCCTTAAAAGCGCTTTCGTCGCAGGAAATGGCTGGCCGGTTGAGTGGCACCAACGGTATTAGCAGGGCCCGTATTTTTATTAAAAACAATTTCAACTATGCCGGACTGCACGAACTCGAGAGCAACTGGTTCATTCCGTTCGATATGAAGGCAAAGAACTACCCGTCGCAGGGAGTGAATGTGGTTGGTTTTTTGAAGGGCGAAAGTGATTCGGCCGTTGTTGTTACCGCCCACTATGATCATCTCGGCGTCAAGAACAGAGAGATTTACTACGGTGCGGACGACAATGCATCTGGGGTGAGCGTGCTGCTGGAGGCCGCCTGGCTTTTTGCCGCAAAGAAAACGACGCCAAAGTACACCATCATTTTTGCTGCGCTGGATGCTGAAGAAACAGGCTTACTGGGAGGTTATGCTCTGGTAGAGTACCTGCAAAAGGCCAATATCCCAGTGAAACTGAACTTGAATATGGACATGGTGAGCAAAGGCTTCAAAGGTGAGCTCTATGTATGTGGCACCTATCACTATCCGCAGCTCAAGTCGCTGATAGATACCGACGGCTCCAGGTATGCCAAAGTTCAGCTCAGGCTGGGCCACGACCAGCCTGGCTCAGGTCACGACGACTGGACGATGTCGTCCGACCATGGGCCTTTTCACAAGCAAAAAATCCCCTTTCTTTATTTTGGGGTAGAAGACCATAAGTACTACCATCAGCCGACGGATACTTTTGAAACAACACCGTATAGCTTCTTCTATCATGCGGCGGAAACCATCACGGGCTTTTTAAACGAGTACCTCTACCAATGAATGACAACAAGAAACGCTGTGCCTGGTGCCTCAGCTTCGATGACTATGTGAAGTACCACGACGAGGAGTGGGGAGTGCCAGTGCATGACGACCGCAAGCATTTCGAATTTTTGATCCTCGAAGGAGCGCAGGCCGGGCTGAGCTGGAGCACCATTCTGAAAAAGCGGGCCGGCTACCGTGAGTCATTCGCCGATTTCGATCCGGAGGTGGTGGCGCAGTTTACTCCACAAATTGTGGAAGAGCTGCTCCTTTTTCCGGGCATCATCCGCAACCGGCTCAAGGTGCAAAGCGCCGTAACCAACGCACAGCAGTTTCTTAAAGTGCAGCAGGAGTTCGGCAGCTTCGACAAGTATATCTGGCAGTTTGTAGACAACAAGCCCATTGTGAACCAATGGAAAGACTACAAAACAGCTCCACCGACAACCAAAGAGTCGGACGCCTTGAGCAAAGACCTGAAAAAGCGGGGCTTCAAGTTCGTCGGCAGCACCGTCATCTACGCCCACATGCAAGCCTGTGGCCTGGTGAACGACCACGTAGTGGATTGTTTTAGGTATGGGGAGGTGTGAGTAAGCTGGGCTAGATTTTCTTTTCTATCACCTTGTAGGTTGTCAAGCGATTCATCCCAAGGACGCTGAAATGCCCCAATTCAACTCCTTTTTTTAAGTCACGACTGGCCGTGGCAGTTGAAAGTGTCTTGAAAACATTCATGTAATCTTTTCGGGTAAACGATTTAATCTTCAGAGACAGGAAATACTGGAGCCGATCATCTTGCGATTGACTCGCTCCTTTGGTTTGAAGAACATTGTCCAGGGCAAGGCTAATGACGCCAAGCATATAGGCGATGAATGGAGTCGATTGTCCGGCCTTATCGCTATCAGAAAGGGCTTTGTAATAGTCTGACTGATTGGCCGAAATGAGGGTTTCGAAAGGAAGAAACTGAAAGACGGGAAATTTGCTAATCAGGATCACAGTCTGCCAAAGTCTTCCCATTCTTCCGTTGCCATCCATAAACGGGTGGATAAACTCTACCTCATAGTGAAAAACGCAACTTTTGATCAGAGGAACATCATTGTCCGTTTTGAGATACTTGAAGAGATCCTTCATCAAAAAAGCAACATTTTCGGCCGGCGGGGCAAGGTGTTGAACTTTTGAGCCCTTCACAATGCCCACACCTTTTTTCCGATAGGAGCCAGCATCTTTCTCAAGCGACTTCATAAGTAGTTTGTGCGCAGCCAGGAACGACTTTTCGGAATCAAACCTGAAGCTCTCGATTTTATCGTAGACCTCAATGGCGTTGCGAACCTCCATAATATCTCTTTCAGGGCCAATCACCCGCTTGTTTTCAATCAGTGCCGTTATTTGATCTTCTGACAACGTATTACCTTCTATTTTCAAGGAAGAGTGAATTGTTTTGATCTGGTTTTGCTTCCGCAGTGTTGGAGAAGGTTTGATCAGAAAGCTGGCGTTGACGACCCCAATTTTCTCCGACACCCCGGTAAGCAGGCGAAGTATTTCCGAATTGATCTGGTAGGGAGGCTTCATGATGCTATCATTTGATAGCATCAAAGGTAAGTTATTTGAACAGACTTGGGAATAACAGCGGTACTAAGTTCGTCGGCAGCACTGTTATCCATCCCCACTTGTAGTCCAACGATTTGTTAAATCACCAGGTGGCGGACTGTTTTAGGTATCGGAAGGTGCGAGTGCCTTAGCCAAACCTAGTTAATTTGGGTAATGAAGAAGAAGAATTGTAGCACACTATTTTGGCGGATGCACGAGAAATAATTTAGCCTCCCTTTTTTTTAGGATTGGCTTTCTGCTTTTCGGGCTTCCTAGACACCAAAGTGTCCATCCACCCTAGTAGAGAGTGTCTTTCCATTTTTCATCCTAATCGAAGTAATTTTTGCTCATTGGGTATCCATTATAATATAACACGAACAGATTGTTGCGTGTCATTTTTGTTCAGTCCCACCATAACCAAAATGATTTTTCGGTCTTAAAGTATTTGACCAACTCCTCCTCAGAACCCACTCCTTGTTCAATAACGTCTGGACAAAACTGGTAAACCTCTTTGGCAAATGATTCTAAGTCCTTTGGTAGTTCAATGAAATCGGCCTCTATTCCGTCTTCGTAGGCTGCTACTATGAAAAATGGACACTCAGAGTTCCATTTCTTAAGTTTTTCTATGACATCCTCGTTTGTAACGTCATAGTTAAGCCCATTTGTTTGCACAAACTCTATTAACTCGAATTGGTCTTTACATGTAATAACAGCTATGTCGTAATAGGAGTTTTCGAAATTTTCGTCAAAATCAAGGTTTTTTAAGTATATGTAATGTCCCAAAGGAGAAAATTTAGGCAAGTAGTCCCGAACAATCTTCCTTGCCTTTGCGTCCATGACGAATGGAATTTGTATTCCTGAAACTGTTGAGTCCGCCTGCCTAAACCCATTTTCAGTTTTCGGATCCATTTTCCAAATAGTCCTTTTTAAAGGCTCGAACCTTTTTCCACTCTCGCTCTCAATTTTGTCGACAAGGAATTTGCTTATTTCAAGACCATTAATTGTTACTTTTTCTCCAGAATCTTTCTGTTGTTTACAACCCAAAAAAATCAACAGAGTTAGGGCTAGAATTAGTCTCATAGTATTGAAAGAAAATGGTTTATGGCGATTAACGTACTGACTCGAGTATTTGTAAAGATATCCCAACCTTCCGCACCTAGATACAAAGCGGTTAAAAATACATAAAGTGATACGCAATGTCGCCTACATAGTCATTTCGTTCCAGATTAGGTGCCAAAATGGCTGTCCAGCTACCGCTCACCAACACTTCGCAGCGGGTATCTGACGAATTCTCCATAGATATTCAAATTAGTAACAGGCTCACAACTCCAACACCAACTCCTTCTTCTCAAACACCACTTTCCATATACCCCGCCATTCGCCCAGCTCGTAGCCGGTGGCTTTGTCCTCAGGGTAAAGACCTTTGATTTTGTCTGCTACTTCCTGGGTAAGCTCTTTCCCCGGCGTGCCATGGCATTGGAGGCACAGCGCAGCGCCCATCATGATGGGTCGGGTGTAAACTACTTGTGTGGAATTGTCTTCCATAAACACTTCCTCCCTCGGTGCTTGTCCCTGCTCCACGCTGTAGGTGTAAGCTTCCATAATGGCCACTTCATCGTCAGTGGGTGCGTCTTTTGGGTTGCGCCATTTGTTGCTCACTCGCCTGATGGTAACATGGTTGGCCTTGGATAGTGAGTCTACCAGCGGAAAAGCATTGACATTGCAATATTCTACCGCTCCCAGTATGCCCTCCGACTCAATTTTTTTCATCAGGGTTTGAAGCAAAACCTTTTGTGCTGCATCGGTAATGGCCAGTCCCTTTTCTTTGGCTTTGTCAGTAATTTGCGACGGAAGCACGTGCTTCACCTTTCGGTCTTCCATTTCTTTTTTTACTGCCTCGCTATTCCGTTTGTCCATGGGGCCACAGCCAGCAGCAATCAGACACACGGACAAGCAAAGGATTATTGGCGTTCTCATAGGCGGGTTATCTAATGATCTGTTAAAATAACCACACTTAATCGAAAAAAGATCAGGGGTTTATTAATTTTGCAGCTTAATTTTTCAGGAATGCTCGATAAACTAGAGGCCATCAAAAAGCGCTTTGAGGAAGTAAGCGACCTTATTGTTCAGCCCGATGCCATGGCTGACATGGCACAATACACCAAACTGCACAAGGAATACAAGGAGCTTAGCCGCATTGTTGCCAAGCTGGAGGAATATAAGAAGGTAAAGAACGACCTGAAGGGAGCCAAAGAACTGCTCAACAAAGAGAAGGACCCGGAACTTCGGGAAATGGCCAAGATGGAGATTGAAGAGCTTGAGCCAAAAGAGGAGGAGCTGGAGGAAGAGCTCAAGCAATTGCTGATTCCCAGAGATCCTAACGACAGCAAGAACGTCATTTTGGAAATTAGAGGCGGGACCGGCGGCGACGAGGCTGCTATTTTTGCCGGTGACCTTTTCCGCATGTACCAGCGCTTTGCTGAAGAAAAAGGCTGGAAAATGAATGTGCTTGATCTGACGGAAGGTACATCGGGTGGTTACAAGGAGATTATCGCCACCGTTTCTGGTGAAGACGTTTACGGCATGCTAAAGTTTGAGTCGGGTGTGCACAGGGTGCAAAGGGTGCCGGCCACCGAAACACAGGGCCGGGTGCACACCTCTGCTGCCACAGTGGCGGTGCTGCCCGAAATGGAGGAAGTGGAGGTCGACATCAATATGAACGACGTTCGGAAGGACACTTTCTGTTCGTCAGGCCCAGGTGGCCAGTCGGTGAACACCACTTATTCAGCTATTCGCTTGACCCACATTCCCACTGGTATAGTAGTAAGCTGCCAGGACGAAAAGTCGCAGATTAAGAACTTTGAAAAAGCCCTGAAGGTATTGCGGTCACGGATTTACGAAGTGGAGCTGAAAAAGCACAACGATGAAGTAGGCGCCCAGCGCAAGTCGATGGTGGGTAGTGGCGACCGTTCTGATAAAATCCGCACCTACAATTATCCACAAAGCCGGGTAACCGACCACAGGATAGGGTTAACGGTTTACAACCTACCGGCAGTTATGGACGGCGATGTGGGTGAGTTTATTGAGCAACTGAGGATTGCCGAGCATTCGGAGAAACTGAAGGATGGAGAATAATTCCACGCATCCATCGTTCAAAATGCACTTATGTTGACTCGTCGAATCGTCTGGCTGCTGATTTTTCCCCTTTGGTGGGCATGCACACCCGACGAAGAAGTTTTTTCTGAGCTTTCTGATGAGTCTCTTTACTTTTCTACAGATACGCTCTATTTCGACACGCTGCTGACCACCCAGCTAAGCCCGTCGTACAGGTTGCTGCTTTACAACCCCAACAAGAATGGCGTTATCGTGCCCGGCATCAGACTCAAACAGCTGGAAGGGTCACCATTTGAGTTGACCATTAACGGCCTCTCAGGAAAGGCATTCAATAACATCAAAATTCTGGGCAACGACAGCCTGCTGGTGTTGGTCAATAGCAGGCTGCCCGTTACGGGTGAGGTCGAAGCGAAGAGAGTGCTGGACTACCTGGAAGTGGTAGGCACCACCCGTACCAATGTGGTGCTGGATGCCTGGGCGCAGGATGCCTCCTACTACAAGGGGTTGAGTGTTATTGAAGAAGACGAAACCTGGCATGCTGGCATGCCCTATGTTGTTTCAGACTCGCTGGCTGTCGCCCCTGGTGTAACTTTAACTATTAAGGCGGGTGTTGAAGCGCTTATGCAACCGGGAGCCAAATTGTTTGTACTGGGCACGCTTATTACTGAGGGCACACCAGGCAAAAAAGTAGTCTTTAGAAATACCCGCAACGACAGAGACTATCGGGAAGCTCCTGGCCAATGGGTAGGTATTTATTTTCTGGAGGGGAGTAAAGACAACTTCCTCAATCACACCGTCATCAAAAATGGGGAGGTAGGTTTGAGAATAGGTACGCCCGACGATGACGACATTCCTGATGTAGTGATTGCCAATTGTTCCATTGGCAACATGTCGTCCGATGGCATTCTGGCCTTGACGAGTGATGTATACGCCTACAACACTGTCGTGTACAATGCAGCTCGTTACCTGGTAGCGAACGTGGCTGGCGGCAACTACCGCTATGAGCACTGCACTTTTTCCAATTACCCCTCCGACTTCTTTCGTGAAGACCCTTCCGTCATCTTTTCAGACAATATTTTGTTGGCAAATGAGGAGTTGTTTACGGCGCCATTGCAAGCACGGATATTCAACAGCGTAATTTGGGGTACGCAGAAGGAGGAGATCGAGTTCAATACCGGGGATGGATCCAGCTTCATTTACCAGGTAGGCAACAGCTTATTGAAAACGACCAACTCGCTGCTGAACGCCAACAACAACCTGGTCAACACGCCTCCGAAATTTTTCAACGAATTTTTGTACGACTATCGCCCTGATAGTTTATCGCCTCTTATCAACAAGGCAAAATACCTCAACATCGATCTCGACAACCTTGGGCACCAAAGAGACAGTCTTCCTGACATCGGGGCGTATGAATGGGTACCCGGTCAAAAGGAAAACGACGAGGGATGATCGTCATGCCTGTGCAGGCAGGCATCTCAATAAACCACCCATTTTCATTGCAACATTGCTGAGGTGTTTGTAGCTAATGTTACAAGCGATCCGGCTCCCTGATACCCATGTTGGAAATCATTATATCTATCACTACTATTAAGCCATGGAGTTCTTTCAAAAAGAGATAACGCTGAAGCCCTACCCAAGAGGGTTTCATCTTATTACCAGAGAGGTGTTGGAGCAGTTTCCCGAGCTGCAAAAAATCAGACAAGGTGTGCTGCAGGTGTTTATCCAGCACACATCAGCCAGCCTTACCGTCAATGAAAATGCTGATCCCACTGTGCGGGTAGACTTCGAAAGTCACTTCAATAAAATGGTACCTGAAAACGCACCCTACTATCGGCATACCATGGAAGGCCCCGATGACATGCCGGCACACATCAAAGCATCGTTGCTGGGAGCCTCAGTGCAGCTTCCGGTCACCAATGGCAGACTCAACACGGGCACCTGGCAGGGCATTTACCTATGCGAGCACAGGAACTACGGAGGAAGCCGCCACCTGGTGCTGAACGCCTGGGGAAATACGTAGAGCAGCCTTCAAAAGTGCTGTTCTTAGGAACTGCTGACGCCCAAACTTTTGTTAAATGGCTGGAAATAATTGAACTATGGATTTTGATAAAGAAGTAATAACAAAAAGTAAAAACGTGCCCGTTGTTGTCGACTTTTGGGCACCCTGGTGTGGTCCTTGTCAATTTTTAGGGCCGATTATAGAAGAACTGGCCGGTGAGGCCAATGGTGCGTGGGAATTGGTGAAAGTGAACTCGGATGAAAACCAGCACTTGTCTGCGGCGTATGGCATCAAGGGCATTCCGGCAGTCAAAATGTTCCATAAGGGCGAGGTCGTTGCCGAATTTACAGGCGCACTTCCCAAACATGAAATTCAAAAATGGCTGGATCAATATTTGCCAAGCGAGGAAAAGGAGCTTTTGAGCCAGATAGAGCAGAAACTGATCGCTGGCGATGAGAACGCCCTGGGTGAATTGGAGGGTTTTATTATTGACTATCCGGCAAGTGATGAGGCGAGGATGCTGATGGCGAGGAGTATTGTTTTGCAGGACCCTTCCACGTCGAGAGAAGTGCTGTTAAAGGTGGTAAACAGAAATAAATTCTTTGAGGAAATTCAGCAAATAGAGGAGATGTCGCAGTTTCTGGAAACGGACGTTTCTATGGAAAGTGCCGTCGGGAAAAAGCTTGGGGCAGCGCAGGAAGCTTTTAAAAACGATGACCCTGAAAATGGTATCAGCCTGCTCATAGAGGCGGTCATGACCGACAAAACGTTCATGGACGAGCTACCCAGAAGAGCTGCTGTGGCTTTTTTTCAGCTTGTTGGCACGCAAAATGAGTTGACAAAAAAGTACCGCCGCAAGTTCGACATGGCACTTTATTGACAAAAAGCGCACAAATTAAACGTAGGCGGCCTTATCGGGTCGCTTTTTTTTTACGTTAAGGATACATTACTTAGATGTTGCGCTAGAGTAAATACGAACATTAGAATGTATGCTTGAATTTTTTCCGGTGGAGCTTCAGTCGGGGTTTCCTACTTTCATCACAGCCATTTACACCCTGATGTGGGGGCTTGTTTTGGCTTCGCTCATCGCCATCACACATAAGAAGACCTACACGGGTTTTGTGTATCCCGATCAGTTTTTTATTTCGATGATCCTTGCCACGTTGGTGTCCACCGCTGTAATGATGTCGATTGGCGACAGCCTGGCACGTGGTTTGGGCATTTTTGGAGCGCTGGCCATTATCCGGTTCAGAACCAGGATCGAGGAGCCTAAAAATCTTTTGTTTCTTTTTTCCACGCTGGCCTTGGGGATAGCCCTGGGTGTGTATGGTTTTAGCATTGCTATTTCCAGCACCTTCATGTTTTGCCTGGTGGCCTGGCTGCTTCATTTTTTCGTTGAGAGAAGGAATCAGAAAGAGCGTTTTGCGCTGGTAGTGACTATGGAAACAATGGAGTTGGCGACACAAATAGAGCAAATTATAAAGCCCCTGAGCTTGAAGATTCGGTTGGTTAGTCAGCAAAAAGGGAAGGAAGCTACCTGGCAGCTCGAGTGGCAGGTGGTTCGGGTAGCCGGAGAGGCAGCAACGTCTTTTTTGCAGCAGATGAGTGAGATTGAAGGAGTTCTTCAGGTGAAATGGTCAAAATCAGGAAATTTGGTAAGAGTATAAATGAGCATCCCAAAACAAAACTATTACGCATTCTATATAACAATTGTGCTTCTGGCTGGGGCGCTCCTCTATTTCAGTCTCGACTATCCTGTGCGCAAAGCCAATTTGTATGGCGTTGTGGAAAGCCCCAAGGTGAGACTCAACCATCCACGCAAAGCCGTTATCCTTGAGGTGAACGTCACCCCCGGCCAAAAAGTAGAAAAGGGCGCTGTACTGATGCGGCTTGAGTCGCAGGCCATCCTCGACGACCTTCAAGACCTGGCCTATAAAGAAGGTAAGCTTGAAGCAACTTGCGAAAAGGAACTTTTTGAGTTTGAAATCGAAAAAAATGAGCTGGCTCTGGAGCTACAGCAGGAGCGCACTAAAAGAGACCAGGCTATCGCCGAGATCAGGATGGCAGAGAACCGGGACGCCTCCTGGCTAAAAAATTTCACTACTGCCGAAGCAAAAGACACCGCAAGCGCAGCAGCCTGGAAGCTGGCGATTATTGAACAGAATTTTGAAGCAAGCCTTTCCGAGAACAAGCTCAAGCAGTCGTTGTTGCTAAAAAAGAGGCAGTTGCAAGTAAAGGCTTTTGAAGCCAGCAGGGAAGAACTGCTGCATGAGAAACAAAGACTGGAGGCAGAAAAGGCATCACTTGTGCTGTTAGCTCCCGCCAGCGGCATTGTCGACAATGTCTATTTTATGGAGGGCCAAACTGCCGATGGCTTTTCTGATTTGCTGTCGCTATTGCCTGACGAAAACAAATTTGTGAGGGCCTATATTACAGACCAAACCAATATTGTTGGCGACCTCTTCCGGGTGGTGGTGCAGTCGGCACTGGAAACAGATAAGAAAACGACAGCAACCTATATCGGGTCAGGCGGTGTTGAAGTTCTGCCCAATATGATGCAGCAGCTGCCAGTTCAGCAATCCGGCAAAGAGATCTTCTTCAAACTCGACAACACAAAAGGCTGGCTTCAGGGAGAAAAGGTAATGATTCTGGTGCCATGAGAGGTAGCAAGGTTTTAGCGACAGGCCTTTTCTTTCTCCCCTTTTTCGTGGAGGCCATGCAGCAACCCCTGCCGTTGTTTGATCAAATCACCGTCGGAATTGAGAATAGGCCCGAAATAAAAGCAGCCAAACAGCAGGTAGAATGGTTTCAGCAGAACAGGTACGGCGTAGCTTATTTTGATGAGATTGATTTCAGAGTGGGAGGCATCACCAACGACAAAACTGAGTACGCCTTCCGCCTTCGTCCGACCAACCCTTTCTATTATGCGGCAGGAAAAAGTATGGGCAAGCTTTTGGAGTCAGAGGCACAGCTGAAGTTGAGGGAGGCGATGCAAACAGCCCTTTTCGATAAGATTGAAACCTGGCTGAAAATCAGATATGTCGCATTGCAACTCCAGGAAACGGAAGCGTCTGTTGCCTGGCGGCAGAAGTGGTTGGAGAATATGGCTCAATACATTTCCGAAGGCGAATTTGATGCAGAAAAATTGCTTGATGTGGAGCTTGAAAGGATTGATTTGGCGGTGGACCGCATGGACTTGTCGGAGGAATTGGAGAATGAACTGGCTGATTTTCTGGATGACCCGGTTCCAGCTACCGTAGAAACTCTTGCCCAGTCGTTGCTCGAAAGTGTTTTTCCCGACGTTGCGTTGGAAAAGTTACTAAGTACAGTGGACGAGTTAATGCAGGAGCCATCAGCGGTATCGCTTGCCACGGAGAAGGAGCAGCTGAATGTGCAGCTAACGGAGAGTAAAGTGCTGTTGGAAAAGCGAGATTGGGATATCGGCTTTGTGCAGCCTGAGTGGGAGATGGAGGGCAAAGAGAGGTTTGGCTTGCGGGTAGGCATTGGCATCCCAATTTTCAACACCAATCGCATGCAAACGCAGAACAGGCAGCTGTCCCTGATCAATGATAAATGGGCGGAGGTAAAGGCAAGGACGGAGTGGGATGTTAAACTAAGTGCTGCCTATGAGAAAACATTGAGTATGGCAGAACGGGTCAAGGCCCTGCAAGAATTGGATGTTCAATTAGACGCATATCGACAGAAATTGTCTGCCATAGACCCTCGTGATGTGAGAGAAAGCCTCTTAAAGTGGCTGAAAGCGAAGGAAAAGCTAAGGGGTAGAGTAATTAAGGATCAGTTTTTGTTGCTGTCGGCCTACCTGGATTACCTTAAGCTTAAAGGCCTGCTGGCTGAGCCAACAGCCTTGAGCTATTTTGAAGACATTTGGTAAGTAAACCTACTTTTATGAAAATTACATTGCTAAGAGCTCTGCTTGCGGGAGCCATTTTTTGCACGCTGTCCGCTCAGTCACAGTCTGTTAATTTTGAGTCGTCGAACCTCCCCATTATTATCATCGACACCGAAGGGCGTACCATTGTTAACGAACCCAAGGTGAAAGCAAGAATGGGCATAATCAACAATCCGGAAGGGGTTACTAACCATACCTCCGATCCCTTTACTGATTACGATGGGTTCATCGGAATTGAGTTCAGGGGCTCCTCTTCTCAAGCCCTATTTCCAAAGAAGTCCTTCGGCATTGAGACCTGGGACGAGCAGGGTCAGGATCTGGACACGGCTATATTGGGATTTCCGTCGGAAGAGGATTGGGTTATGCACGGACCCTACTCCGACAAAACGCTGATGCGGAACAAACTAACCTTCGATCTTTTCTCATTTACTGAGCGCTATAGCTCAAGAACAAAATACGTTGAGGTGGTGCTCAATGGGCAATACCACGGCATCTACCTATTTATGGAAAAGGTGAAGCGGGACAAAAACCGGGTGGATATCGCCAACCTAAAACCAGAGGATAACGAAGGAGAGGAGCTGACCGGCGGCTACATTTTGAAGCTCGATAAGTTTGACGGCAGCGGTGGTGGGGGCTTTGTGTCAGAGTACCGACCAAACAATTATAAAAACAGTGATCAGGTGGCCTTCTTTCAATACGATGAGCCAGCAGATGACGAAATCACCAGCGCTCAAAAGGCATATATACAAAGCTTTATGAAGAACTTCGAGAATGCTCTAAAGTCGAGTTCCTTCAGGGATCCGGTATCGGGCTACCGCAAATATATAGAGCTGTCGAGCTTTGTTGACTTCTTCCTGATCAATGAGCTCAGCCGAAATGTTGATGGCTATAGGCTCAGCACCTTTATGTACAAGGACAAAGATGACAAGGGCGGGCTCCTGACTCTTGGGCCAATATGGGACTTTAACCTTGCGTTTGGCAACGCCGACTACTGCCAGGGAGGAATTACCCAGGGCTGGGCGTACAAGTTCAACGACGTTTGCCCGAACGACTTCTGGCTGGTTCCCTTTTGGTGGGACAAACTGATGACAGACCCTGTTTTCAGACAACAGGTGAAATTGCGGTGGATGACGCTGCGGAGTGGTGCCTGGTCCGACGAAGCAATAAGCACGATGATTGATGAATATACCGACGTCTTATCTGAGGCCAAAAATAGGAATTTTCAAAGATGGCCGGTCATTGGCCAGTACACGTGGCCTAACAATTTTGTTGGGGCAACTTACCTGACGGAAGTGGACTATCTGAGGAACTGGATCACTCAGCGCACCACTTGGCTGGATCAGCAGATAGAGAATTTTGAGGGGCCAGTGGATGTAACCGGATTAAGCAACAGAGAAGTTGATCTGGTGACGTTTCCTAATCCTTTTCTTGATTTAATATACTTCCAAAATGAAGCCCCCTCTGGGGTTGAGTCAATAAAAATATTTTCATTCTCTGGTCAGCAGGTGAGAACCATTAATAACCGGGGAAAATTAGGCAGCAACCTGACCTGGGATGGCAGAAACTCAAACGGAGAGGACTTGCCGCCAGCTGTTTATCTCTACCAGGCATTTTCAGGTGACGGACAAGTGACGGTTGGAAAGATCATCAAATCAGCACGTTAGATGAATTGTGGATAACTTTGCAAAAATTGTGGATAATCACACACAAAAACCATAACTATCTATATATAAGGTAGTTAACTGAATTTAGTTATCGACATTCTTAAACCAGATTCACCAATTTTCTAGGTCTCTCGCTTCGCTGAGGCTGCCTGACTATTGGTAAATTGGAAAATCATTCTAAGAGAGGATTGCTTATTGACTTTTAGTTTCAGCGCTAATCACTTATTTTTCGGCATATCGAATGATCCTTCACTATGTACATTAATTTATCTGGTCTGAATGTGCTCGTAACAGGAGCTAGCAGGGGCATAGGCAAGGCCATTGCGGCTAAGCTGGCAGAAGCAGGGGCCACCGTGGCAGTGCATTACCACAAGAGCGGCAGAGAGGCTGAAAACCTGGCCCATGTGCTGGGCAATGAGAGCAAAGCCTTTCAGGCAGATTTGGCTCAGCCTGATCAGGTAGTGCAGCTGTTCGATAAGGTGGTGAGTGAATTTGGGTCTCTCGAACTTTTGGTCAACAATGCCGGTCTGGCCATAGCTTCCGACATGGGTTCTGCCGATAAGCAGTGGCTTGAAGAATGGAACAAAACCATGATGGTTAATCTTAACGCAACCGCCATTCTTTGCAAAAAAGCCATCGATCATTGGCTCAAAAGAAAGGCCACAGGAAGGATCATCAATATCTCTTCAAGAGCGGCCTTTAGGGGAGATACTGCCGAGTACCTGGCCTATGCAGCGTCCAAGGGAGGGGTGGTATCGCTTACCCGTTCGATAGCCAGGGCTTACGGTAAGCAGGGTATCAAAGCGTTCAATATTTCGCCGGGTTTTGTGCGAACCGATATGGCCAAAGAATTTGTGGAGCGATATGGCGAGCAGGTGGTGCTGGGAGATTTGGCACTTGAGCGGCTCACTGAGCCGAAGGACATTGCTCCTATGGTGACTTTCTTATGCAGCGGCCTGGCCGACCATGCGACTGGCAGCACCATTGATATCAACGCAGGCAGCTACGTGCACTAGCTGGAGGGCAGGTAGGCGCCCACAACCTTCGCTGTGGTCACTATTTGGCCCGCATGATAAATGTCGTGATGTACGATGCCCTCGATCAGGTGTTTAAAGCCGTAGGACTTTCCGGGCACCTGCTTCTCAAATGTATCTGTTGAAGTTTTTTGAATAAGATCCAAGAGCGTTTTCTGATTGTCATCAAAGGCATGGAGCAATTCGATCCACTCTGCTGCGCTTGTTGCCCCCGTTTGACTCCAGTCTTTCTCAGAATCGATAGGTACTTGATACCTTTCATTGCCTTTTAGTTGTTCTACCACATAACTGCGCCACGTAAGCATGTGTTGTGCCAGCTGGAACACCGAATGTGAAGAATCATCGGGGCGTACGCCAGCCTTTTCCGGCATAATTTCCCGCAAAATTGTTCTAACCGGCTTGCCATACCAGGGCGAACCTGTATAAACATCCTTCAACTGGCTTAGTACGATTTCAACCCAGCTCATATGTTAATGGGCAAAAACCTGCGACATGTCCTGAAACGACTTGAACTCCAACGCATTGCCACTCGGATCGAGAAAAAACATAGTAGCCTGTTCGCCGACTTCGCCTTTGAACCTCACATGGGGCTCAATAATGAACTCGATGCCTTGCTTGGTCAGCCTGTCGGACAGCTCATGCCATTCTTCCCACTTGAGTATGGCTCCAAAATGTCTGACAGGCACCTTGTCGCCATCCACCTCATTTGTTTTTGTCTGCGCAACTTCGTCTGGCTTCAAATGGGCGCTGATCTGATGCCCAAAAAAATCGAAGTCGATCCATTTCTCCGTAAAGCGGCCAACTTTGCAGCCAATCACTTCAGTGAAGAACTTTCGGGTGGCTTCAATATCGCTAACGGGGAAGGCGAGGTGGAATGGGGTCATTGTGTTGGAGTTTAGATTTAGATCGAAAATTTACATATTAAAGTGTCTGTTAAAAACTATTTTTACATATGAGTAAAAAAGTAGCGTTGGTGCTTTCGAGTGGTGGGGCCAGAGGGGTTGCTCATATTGGCGTAATCGAAGGGCTTATTGACCACGGCTTCGAGATCAGCTCAATCGCTGGTTCGTCAATGGGGTCAGTTGTTGGTGCGTTTCATGCTTGTGGCAAGTTGCCGGAATTCAAGGAGTGGATTAGCAACCTTGATAGGATTGAGGTTTTTAAGCTTATCGACTTTACTTTCAGTTCGCAAGGCTTTATCAGGGGAGAAAAGGTTTTTAAGAACCTGGAGAAAGTTATCCCGGATCGGCCAATAGAAGAAATGCAAATTCCGTTCATTGCCGTTTCAACTGACCTCAACACACAAAAGGAGAAGGTGTTTGACTCCGGGAGTATGTATCATGCTATCAGAGCATCAGTAGCAATACCCACCGTGCTCACGCCCCTTAAGTCGGGTGAAAGTCTGTATGTCGACGGCGGTGTGACCAATCCTGTGCCAGCTGATAAAGTGAAAAGAACCAAGGGAGACATCCTCGTTGTTTCCAATGTAAACGCATTCAAGCCGTACATTAGTCCCTTGAAGAAGCAAGAGAAAAAAGAGTCCAATCAATACACAAAGCGGCTAGAGGAAATGATGGGCAAGATAAGCAAGGTGATTCCTGGCTCCAGCTCCGCAAAAAAGAAATTGGGGTTCTTTGATTTGCTCAACGACTCCCTTGACCTTCTGCAGGATCGGCTTACTTCAGAGCTTTTGAAGCAATACAAGCCGGGGTTAAGTGTTGAGGTGTCAAGGCAGGCCTGTTCTACGTTTGAATTCTACAGAGCCAAAGAAATAATTGAAGCCGGAAGGCAAGCATTTGAAGAGGCCTTGAAGGCATCCAACCTTTTGTCCGAACAGGAGCAATGAACTTCAGAGAACTCAATGCCCAACTGGGCAATATCGACATCTACCTATTGGATCAAATACTCAAGGGCCGCTTTGAAGGAAAAAGCAAGGTGTTGGATGTAGGCTGTGGCGAGGGTCGAAACCTCATTTATTTCGCCAGAGAAGGCTTTGATGTCTATGGTTTCGATCAAAACCCTTCTGCATTGCAGATGCTTCGATACCTGCTCAAGGGGGTCAGACCGGATTTTGATGAAAGAAAGCTGATAGAGGGGAATGCGCAGAGTTTGCCGTTACCAGAAGGCTATTTTGACATTGTCATCATCAGTGCTGTGCTACACTTTTCCGGAACTGTCGAAGCTTTCCATAAACAGATAGCTGAGTTGTTCAGGGTTTTAGCCTCTGAGGGCATTCTTTTTATTCGCATGACCAGCGATATTGGCCTTCCGGATGCCACCGAGGATCTGGGAAATGGTCGCTACCTGATTCCTGATGGATCGGCAAGGTTTTTACTCACCAGAAGTTTGATAGAGGAAATCGTTGACAAGTTTTCCTGGCAGCTGATAGAACCCGTGAAAACCACTGTGGTGGACGATGTTAGATGCATGACAACCCTGGTATTCAGAAAAGCCTGACTACCAGGAACCGCTGGCGCCACCGCCACCGAAGCTTCCACCCCCGAAACCACCAAAGTCGCTTCCGCCGCCAAAACTTCCTCTGCCACTGTTAAAATCATTGAAAGTATTGCCCCGGCCCCGATTCATGCTCGACATGAGGAAGAGCATTGTCCAGAACCCAGGCTTGCGTGAAGAAAAATGCCCTCGTCTTCCCCGAAAAACCGAAATAATAGGAATGATGACAAAGAAGAAAACGATAATAAGAGACAAAATTCCTGGCGTTTTTTTTGACGTTCGTGGGTCTGCCTTGAACTCGCCTGAGGCCATGCTCATGAGTATGCTGGTTGCCTGATCCAGCCCCTGGAAATACTTTTGCGCTCTGAAATTAGGTACTATGTACTTTTCAATGACTCTTTTAGCATAAGCATCGGGGATAGCACCTTCCAGCCCATAGCCTGTGCTAATGCTCACCTTTCGGTCACTAATTGCCACTAAAACCAGTACACCATTTTCCTTACCCTTTTTTCCGATGCCCCATTCCTGGGCCAATTCAGCTCCATAAAGATCAATATCGTCTTGCCCGATTGTTTCCAATATCACGACAGCGAATTCATTGGAGGTACTGTCCCGATATCCCCTGAGCTTATTTTCCAACATATTAGTTTCCTGTTGGCTAAGCAAGTTCGCATAGTCATTCACAATCCTTGGCGGCGACATTGGCTTTGGAAAACTCTGGGCCGAAGCCGCTAAGCTGGCCATGACCAGTAAACCAGTGAAAAAATAGAACTTAATTTTGGCCAAAGGAAATGTCATCAGGGAGTTCGTTTACGTCGTCTTTTTGGTAAGGGAAATGTTCTTTTAGCTGGGCTCCGGCCATACGGATGCCATCACTCAGGCCAAGGGTCAGTTGCCCTGACACGAAGCGATCCTTCATGTGGTCTTTAATGTCGCCCCAGTAGTGGTCAGGCACCACCTGGTTAATGCCGGCATCACCAATTATCGCAAATTGATGATCTTCCACAGCCAGGTAAAAAAGCACACCGTTTCGTTGCTTGGTTTTCTGCATGTTCAATGTGGAAAAAACTTCTGCAGCCCTGTCCAGCACATCTTTCTGACAATGTCTTTCGATGTGTACCCTAATCTCGCCAGAGGTGGCCAGCTCGGCCTCCTTAATCGCTTGCACGATATTGCGGCGTTCTTCTTCGCTAAAATATTCTTTCGCCATAGTTTAGAATTTTACTTCAGGTGCTTTTTCTGCACCCTCAGAAGCTTCAAAATAGCCTTTTTTATCGAACCCGAACAAACCGGCAGTAATATTGCCGGGAAACCTCCGGATAGTGGTATTGTATGCCTGTACTACTTCATTAAATTTTTTTCTTTCAACAGCAATCCTGTTTTCAGTGCCTTCAAGCTGCGCCTGAAGCTCCAGAAAGTTTTGATTGGCTTTCAAATCAGGATAACGTTCGGCCACCACCATCAGCCGGCTAAGTGCTGAACCAAGCCCATCCTGAGCCTGCTGAAACTGCTGCATTCCTTCAGGAGACAAGTTATCGGCACGGATGGTTGTTGATGTAGCCTTTGCACGGGCTTCAACCACCTGGGTGAGGGTTTCTTTTTCAAAGTCAGCATAGCCCTTTACCGTGTTCACCAGGTTGGGGATAAGGTCGGCCCTTCTCTGGTAAACATTTTCCACCTGAGACCATTGCCCGCTAACTCCTTCTTCAAGGCTGACCATCTTGTTATAACCACAGGATGAAGCCAAACCAATAATGACAACCAGCAATACAATAGCAATAAGTATTTTCTTCATTGTTTAATTGTTATAAGACGGAAAACTAATCAGAGAGATGTTTGTGTTCAAAGGAAGCACTATTCTTACCAAATGAAAAATGTATTGACCTTAGTAGGGGGTGTATTTTTTCTACTAGCATGTAACGTTGACAAAGGCAAAAAAGTTGATGTTGAGAAACTCGACTTTAAAACGACCGACCGATCCGAACTCTTTTTCAAGAACATGCGGCAGTCAGCCTACACCACAACGGAACAGCAAGAGGCTGGGGTTTACCTCTATACCCACAAAACATGGGACAAAGAATCATTGTCGCCCGTGGTGCCGGCTATTGTGTTCAATTGGCGACAGGACAGGGCCTATTTGATGCTTAACTGGTCAGAGAAGTGGAGCGCCATAAAAGAAATCGATGTAACGGTCAGCAGCGACACACTTCCCGATTACCACCTTATTTATCGGGAGGGGAATATGCGAGACCAGTTGACCTTTTCAGCCACTCTTTATAATGCGATGATGGATGGGGGTCGATTTGCGCTTCGTAAAGATGGAGAGAAAGTGCCGCTTTTTACATCTGACGAAAAAAGAGAAGCATTCCGGGTGACGCTGTATGATTATCTCCGGCTTACCGGGTGGTTTTGAGCCTTCTTTTATAGTTGAAGGGACGGTGAATTACAGAATACAGTTGTATTCAGCCAGCAATTTTGTAACCATCTCACTGCCAAAGGTGTTTTATCCCAAATATATCCGGTAATTGAAACGTTTATGCTTTACTATACTGGTAAATTAGATAATTTTGTTTCTATCGACGAAATGGAATTTTTTTTGAGCTGTTTAAACCTTTTAAATGAATAACCAATCAACCAAGGCCCGGCTGAAATACGCATTTGATAATTTCATGTCCGCTGGCTCTACCAAGCTTATTTCGTACCTGGGCTTGGTGGCATTGCTCCTGGTTTTGATGTTCGCCACCATTCTATATTTGGCCAATATTCACCCCGATGAGGTAACCAGGCTCAACTTCGTTGACACCTTCTGGACAAGTCTGATGCACGTGCTGGATCCCGGTACGATTGGCGAGCATGATGGCCACTGGGATTTCCGGATTTTCATGTTCCTGGTTACGCTGCTTGGTATTGTCATCCTCAGTATCCTGATCGGTTTGATTTCCAATGGAATCATGGACAAGCTGGATCAGCTAAGAAAAGGTCGTTCGTTCGTAATGGAGCAGGACCATGTGCTCATCCTGGGCTGGTCTTCAAAAATATTCACCATCATTCCAGAGCTGATCATCGCCAACGAAAACCAGAAGGACCCTAAAATTGTGATCCTGGCTGACAAGGATAAGGTGTTGATGGAAGACGAGATAAAGGACAAAATTGGCAATACCAAGAACACCAAGATAATTTGCAGAACAGGCAACCCTATCGATCTCCACGACCTCGAGATTGGCAACCCTGTTAACTCAAAGTCGATCATCATTCTGGATAAAGAGAATGAGAATTCTGACAGTCAGATTATTAAGACGATTCTGGCCATCATTTCCAGCCCACACAGGAGGCAGGCGCCTTATCATATCACAGCAGAAATAGAAAACAAAAGGAACTTCGAAGTTGCAAAAATGGTGGGCAAAGACGAGGTGGAGCTTATCCTTTCCGACGACTTTGTTTCCAAAATCATGGTACAAACAAGTCGTCAGTCGGGGCTGTCGGTTGTTTATATTGAGCTGATGGATTTTGGCGGCGATGAAATCTATTTTGTAGAGGAGCCGAAGCTGGTCGGCAAGACTTTTCGGGAGGCGATTTTCAGTTATGAAGACTCGGCCATCATCGGCATTCAGTTCGCCTCCGATAATCACGTGGAGGTAAATCCGCCAATGAGCACCGTCATTCAGCCCGGCGACTTGATGATTGGAGTAACCGAAGACGATGACACAATGATTGTGTCTAATCGCACGAATTTCAATTTGGAAGAAGGCTCGATAAGAACGAACGAAGTAGATGTTCCCCACGCCGAGACGATTTTGCTGATTGGCTGGAATAATAGGGCCAAAACAATTATTCAGGAGTTGGACAACTATGTGCAGCCCGGGTCTTCAATTAAGGTAATCTCAAAGTTTGACGATGCAGTAGCCCCGATAGAAAAGCTGAAGAAGACAGTGAGCAACCTCACTCTGGAGTTTGAAATGGTTGACACTACGGACAGGGCAGTTTTGGAATTGCAGAAATGCCAGACGTTCGACTATATCATGCTGCTGTGCTATCAGGAGTACTACCCCATTCAGGAAGCGGATGCCCAAACACTAATCACCCTCCTTCACCTGCGTAATATTTCTTCCAGTTCTCCACGAAAAATGAACATTGTGTCGGAAATGCTCGACATGAGAAACAGGCAGCTGGCAGATATTACCAGTGCCGATGATTTTATAGTTAGCGATAAACTACTGAGTTTATTGATGACTCAGGTAGCGGAGAACAAGTACCTGATGAGGGTTTTTGAGGATCTTTTTGATGCCGACGGTTCTGAGATTTACATAAAACCGGTTACAGACTATATCAATGTAGATAAGCCGGTGAACTTCTACACGATTCTGGAGTCGGCCGCCAGAAAGAATGAAGTAGCTATTGGCTACCGGAAAATTTCCGATGCCAGAAATGCCACCCAGGGCTACGGGGTAGTGGTTAACCCGAAGAAATCTGATCTGATTACCTTTTCCAGTAAGGATAAGATAATCGTGCTGTCAGAAGACTAACTAAGCAAACGCCTCATTCTTCAGGGCAAGCCTGATTTCTTTTAGCGCCTGGCTCTTTAGCCTTGCTTTGACCCGCTGATCATTTAGTTGCAGTTCTGAGATGTACTCAAGCACATCTTTTTGCTGATCTGTCTTTAGGTTCTCCACCGAGTGAAGAATTTCCGATTGTAGATTACTCAGTTGCATGATTTGGTACAATTAGCTACTGTAAATAACGTAATACAACGTAACTTGTTCATTACTATTCTATTACCCTATCATTACAGACGTAATATTTCTTCCATAATCGCTGAAAACGGAGACTGCTTTCCGTATCAGAAAGGCTCTGCTTTTGAGTGCGTGGCTAATCTTGTTGTTGAAAGATTTTGTTGATAATGGCAGTGGTGATCAGGTAGGTGGGTTTTACGCCAACGAGGCCCAGGCTGCCCGAAGCAAGTGTGTTGCCCGTTACCAAAGGGTTGTCAGATGCGTAGTAAGCGTACCTTAGTACCACGTCTTTGCTGATACTGTTGCGGATAATCGCATGTGATTGAATAGCCTTCTGATAGTGTGCCCCCTCCATTTCCAGCCCAATGGCATTCCACGAAGAGCTTTCGAAGTATTCCAGCACTTCTTTGTTTTGAAGAGAAGTGCCAAGCACGGTGATCATAGGCCCTTCGCAAACATACAATCCCTTTGCGTGGAAGTCGCTGGCCTTGAAATCATTGACGATGGGGTAATTGTCGGCAGTGCCTTCGAACACATGCGCCGTGGGAATCATGATGTCTCCTTTGCCGCCCTGCAATATGCCTGCCTTGCCCATGATATTGATAGAAGCTACCCTAATTGAGATTTGATCGTTTTCCTCCAGTGGTTTCAAAAGCTCATCCATGATCTCATAGGCCTGCTCGCCAAAGGCGTAATCGAAAACAATCAGCACTGGTTTCTTGCTCTTGCTCTTTGCCTGGTCAGCTTTAATCTCTGTGGGAAGAAGATCAAAGTTGATTTTGGCGGTGTCGATTACCTGAACAGAGATGTTGGTTCCATTGCTGTCTTTGATGAGGTGCAGGCCATTTTTGGAAGCAAATGCTTCTACCCGGTCATTGAGCTCTTTGTTTTTCGGGTCGCTAAGCATAAGCGCTACGTCCTCCAGGCTCTGCTTCTTGCGCTCCGAGTCTTTTAAGGCAGCAAAACAGTAAAGAGTGTTGAGGAAACTGTGAAGGTTGGCGCTGACGACATGGATGGGTCTGTCGAGCAGTTTTGCTTTTATCAGGTATTTGTTGATTTGCTGCGACCAGCGTTCACCGTACATGTGGTGCCCAATACGCTGGCGGAGCGTAGGCGAAAACGAGATTTCGATGGTTTTGCTTTCCTGCTTCTCTCGAATGATCAAGGTGCCCAGCCAGTAGACAATGTGAAACAGACCATTGTTATTCGACTTGGACGACTGCAGGCGCATAACAGCCGCCTTGGTCTCTTCATAAGTTCTGCCCAGCAAAGTGGATAAGTAGGTGAAGGCAAGCTCCTTGCTTTTTCCTTTCAAATCCTGCTCACTGGTGACCAACTTTTCCAGTGCGAGCCATTCTTTCCTCAGGTTACCACTCCCGTCATAGGCGTGTTCTTTTATTTTCTCTGCTTCATGGTACATGAAGGTAAGGTGAGTGAGAATGTCGTAAATCTCACTTCTGCCTCTGGTTACCTCAATGAACATTTGCTCGTCATCAATCCTGTAGCAGTTTCTCTTTCTCGCATGAGGAATGAGCACTTCAAAGCCAGATTTGTGGTAGCCTTCTTCTGAGATCAGCCGTATAAAACGACATTCTTCTATCCCCTTTGGAAGTCGTTCGATCACATACACCAGGCCGTCCAGCTCAACTTTTGAGGGGTCGTTCATTGAGCCGTAAATTTCCGGCCGGAGGGTGAGCAGTGAGTCGGTGAGTTGCTGGCCGGATGCCCCCGAAGGCTTGTAGATGCCACTGTTGAACAGGTGGCGCATTTCGATATAAACTCTTTCAATGGCAGCCCTTGACTCCTGGGCTTTGGTTAGTTCAATGGGGTGGTGAAGCGACATTTTTTACGTTTCACACAAAAATAACCATTTACTTTCAAATGACCACTGTGCCAGGCACCGACAGACTGAATAGGGCTCTGTGAAAGCGGTTTTTTCTGCTGAGTTTACGTTTGTCGCTGAAATCTTTTATATTAATTTTTTGAGATCAATCAACACCTAAAAAAAAGAGACATGAACCACACTGCTTTAGTATCCGCATTTATGGAAAGAACTGCAGCAAAAAACCCCGGAGAGAAGGAATTCCTGCAAGCTGTATTGGAATTTGCCGAGGTGATAGTTCCTTTTGTGGAGGAGCATCCTGTGTACAAAAAGGCCAAAATTTTGGAGAGGATGGTAGAGCCGGAGCGAGTGGTGATTTTCAGGGTGCCCTGGTTGGACGACAAAGGAGAGATTCAAGTGAACCGAGGGTTCAGGATACAAATGAATTCCGCTATTGGGCCATACAAAGGTGGTTTGAGGTTTCATCCCTCGGTCAACCTGAGCATTCTTAAATTTCTGGCATTTGAGCAGGTATTTAAAAATAGTCTTACAACCCTTCCGCTGGGTGGAGGTAAGGGTGGCTCCGACTTCGACCCCAAGGGAAAAAGCGACAATGAGGTGATGAAGTTTTGTCAAAGCTTTATGACGGAGCTTTGCAGGCATATAGGGCAGTTTACCGATGTGCCAGCCGGAGACATCGGTGTGGGTGCCAGGGAAATTGGGTTCCTTTTTGGGCAGTATAAGAAAGTGACCAACGAGTTTACGGGCGTGCTTACCGGCAAATCGTTGAACTATGGAGGCAGCCTGATCAGGCCCGAGGCAACAGGCTATGGTTGCGTTTATTTCAGTGACGAGGCGCTGCGGCACCATGGTCATGAGATAGCAGGCAAAACAGCCTTGGTTTCTGGCTCAGGAAATGTAGCTCAGTTCACCACCGAGAAGCTTATTGAACTGGGGGCAAAAGTTGTGACGGTGTCAGACTCATCGGGCTTTGTTTATGATAAAGCTGGCATTGACGCAGAGAAACTCGATTTTATTAAGGACCTGAAAAATGTAAGAAGAGGCAGGATAAAAGAATATGCTGACAAGTTCAAGGCGGAGTTTCACGAGGGCAAGACGCCATGGGGAATAAAGTGCGATATAGCATACCCTTGTGCCACTCAAAATGAGCTTGACGAAGATGACGCCAAAACACTGGTGAAGAACGGAGTGATTGGCGTTTTTGAAGGGGCCAATATGCCCACTACCCCCGAAGCCATGCACTTCCTCAGGCAAAAAGACGTGCTGTTTTCGCCAGGTAAGGCATCTAATGCCGGCGGTGTGGGCACTTCCGGACTGGAGATGGCACAAAACTCCCAACGGCTTTCGTGGACACGGGACGAAGTGGACTACAGGCTTAAAATTATTATGAAAAGTATTCACGAAAACTGTGTTAACCACGGTGCTGGCAGCAAGATTGTTGACTACGTTAAGGGTGCCAATATCGCAGGGTTCAGAAAGGTAGCGGACGCCATGCTGCAGCAGGGCGTTGTGTAGTGAGGGTAAGAACTAGCAAAAAAATTTAGATAGATTGTGAGCCGGGTAAGCTAATAGTTGGCGCCAATGCAATATTGATCTATATTTGGGCTCTCATAAAAATTTCGAAACTATGGCAATGGTAGTTATTATTGGCGTTTTGTTTGTGTTGGCGATTATTTGCCCGATTATTTTGCCCAACAGCAAAGTGAGCAGCCACAACAAAGACCTGGAAGTATAACGGAGCAGGCTCTTGCCTGCAATTGCATCCCGGCAGTCTCCGGTTTTTTTGGTTTAGTCAATCCGTGGTTGAGTAAAAAGCTTCATTTCGTTTAGCTCAAGGCAGCAAAGCGATCCCATATCCTTTCTTTCGCCTGAATACACACAACCATTGTCCAGTGGAATCACTGGAAATCTCCTCTCTATTCTTTTCTTCATAATTGCCAACTCTACAGGAAAGTGTCCATGAACGAGGCGCTTGTTGCTGGCCTTACGGGCGTCGTAATGAAAGGCCCTCGTGTTGACCATGGCACTGGTGTCGTCAAAAATGCTTTTCCTTTCGAAGTTGAACCCGGCATGTACAAAAAATGTGGTTTCAGTTTCGTAGTACAAGGGAAGCGAAAGAAGAAAACCTACAAATAGCCGCTTGTTGTGAGCCGAAATGGTCTGATACTCTTCATAACGTTTCATGTTAGCGTATTCCGAAGAATCCAGCCAATCGTCGTCGTCTCGGGTGAGTAAGGACAGGAGGTATTGATCGTGATTGCCCGCCAGAGGAAAGACCTTGGGAAACCGGCTTTTTAGTTCGATGATATAGTTGAGGGTGTCGACTGAAGAGGGCCCCTTATTTACATAGTCGCCCAATAAAAAAAGAGGCCATTGCCCCTTATAGTCGATTTGATCCAATAAAGCCTTTAACGTATTGATGCAGCCGTGTATATCGCCAATAGCATATACTTTTTGCTCATTTTCTATTGAAACAAATGAGCCTGATGTACTCATTTTTTCAAAAGCAAACCCCTATTTGTGGTTCTCGTCAGCCTTGGCTTTCGTTTTTCTTGCGTTAACGAACAGAAGTGCATTAACAAGTGAGATAAGTCCAATAGCGATGTAAACGAAAAGATCAACACCGGAAGTAACTGCAGGATTAAACATATTGCTTGTGTTTTTACGTTGCGAATATAATCAGTTTGGCCAGCCGAAAAAACAGCCATGCGATAAATAAACAGCTTTACGTTAAAAAAGAGTGGCCAGTGTGCTCATTTCAGCGTTTCTGGATATGCTCCGCCTGCGGAAATCATCGTTTTGTTGAAAAAAATTACATGGGTAATGGCTTTAGCAAGTAGGAGGAAAATGATTCTTACATCGGCCCTACATTTGTATTGTAAGTAACAGAGCAGCCCGTGCAGAAATGAAGCCGGTTAGGCAAAGCCAGGAAGCTCGAAAAAGGAATTGGTTTTTCAACGCAGCTAAGGAACAAGTAAGTAGGAATAGTTTATTGTTTTACAACCCAGCTAATGATAAAAGGCGGTCTCGAATGAGGCAGCCTTTTTTGCGTCAATGGGGCCCGATTATGTCTGACGTAACCGTGCCTTTTGCAACCAGAGACCGGATGAGGGGTGTTGCCAGCGAAAAGGGCGACTTCATCAGCTAGGCAGACTTTTAGTTCGATGCTTCCTCGTCAGCTCTGTTTCGATTACGGAAGAAGAGACTTGCACCGATAATGATTAAAACAATCGGCCAAATATCTCTGAAATTGAAACTCATAATGTCGGGAAGCAGAAAAACGGCTCCTATGCCGGCAAGTATAAAGCCAGATGAACGATTTCCGGTGAGGAAATTGAAGGCTCCAAGTCCAATGAGTAGCATTTGCCAGGTATGGAAATACCATGGTAAATCGATGATATCGAGGTTTCTCAGGAGAAAAAGCACACCGATGACGATGAGAAAGAGACCTAAGACCAAACGTCTTTGTGATTGTTCCATGATGTCTTATTTAAACCAACCGAATAGGAATGATAAGGTGAATGATGGACTGCTAAAATCTTTATTGTCGTAAAATGAATTGTTAATAGCGGACACAGTGCGATAACCTACACCGGCATTGACTTTGAACCAATGAGAGAAGTTCATTTCAGCGTCCAACTGTGGCTCCCACACAAACACATTGTCTGATATGGGTGCGGCACTCGACAAAAAGGCATCTTCGGGTGTTAGCCGGAGCACGCCCCAGCCCAGCCTGTTGCTCACACCAAAGTGAATCAGCTTGTGGGGAAAGAACACATAGCCAGCGTAAAAACCACCGTGGGTAAAACTGGTTTCCCGCCTGATCCCCATAGCGTCCTTGTGAACGCTGTTGGACAGACTGAGTCCGTAACCACCGAGAAAGAGCGACCTGTTGAAGAGTACTGCCCCACCGCCGCCATTCATAATGGCAGCATTACCCTCGATGGATGAGAATTCCAGGATGATTCCTCCAAACCCGGAAATGTTGATTTTTTCGCCTCCGAACAACACTTTTGGCTCTTCGTCTCTCGCCCTGTTTTGGGCATGTAGATGGCACAAGCAAGCCACAGTAAAAACGCAGACCAGATAGAAAATCCGTTTCATTAGTTGAAGATAAAAAATAACCAATAGCTAAAAGTAGGCCCCTGAAAGATCAAAATGGATCCATCTCTCCTGACCTGTTGAACTAATACGATAAACAGGGCAATAAGGGTACTGAAATGAAAAAGGCTCCTTTTGGGAGCCCTTCAAACATAAGTATTTTTGCAGCTATTCTGCTGTGCCTCGGGTCTTCCCGATTTCTCTGTCGATAAGAATCTTGCCAACGCCTTCTTCACCGACAAGCTCAAATATTTCAAGACACCTTCTTGCAGTCGCCTCTTCTTCTACCTGTTCGTTGATAAACCAGTCGAGAAAAGAGGCAGTGGTGTAATCCTTAGCTTTGTAGCACTTATCAACGATGTTGTTGATAGAATGAGTAATGGCAATTTCCTGCTCAAGCGCAATTTCGAAAACTGACTTGAAAGAGTCGAATTCCTGCACAATGTTGGTGATTTCGGGCACAATGGCGGTTCCGCCCACGCTGGAGATATAGTTGAATATTTTTTTCATGTGAGCACGCTCCTCGTCGGACTGGAGCTCAAAGAACCTGGCGCTATGCACGTAACCGTTGCGCTCGCACCAGGACGAGATGGCTAAATAGTTGAAGGAGCTGATGGCTTCTCTGCGCACTTGCTCGTTCAAAAGTTTCTCAATTTCTTCAGAAAGTGAGGTTTTCATTCTTACAATATCCTTCATAACAAAATCTGGTTTCAATAGGCTAAGATAACAGGAATCGAAGCCAAAAAGTGTAGCTGCTGGCTGATTTGTAATTAAACTAAATAAGTACGTTGTAAACCCGCTTATAAAGAATCGAGGTCAGCTCAAGCATGGTGGCCGCCCCGGCGAAGAGGTCTTTCAAACCGATCATTTCCTGCACCCTCATAACGAGCAATACATCTATTGACGGGATATACACAACCTCGGTGTCGCAAAGGGAGTGACTAAGCAGGAGACTTTCAGGATTAACTGCCTCCATTTTTGATTTGAGCCGACTGAACTGAATGGCATTGAAAGGCTGCACCACACCCTGAAAAACAAGGTAGAACCGCTTGTTGGAAGTGCTTTGGTACAAAGCACCTACCCCATTTTTGAAAAGTTCCTGAGCGTCTTCTGGTAGCATAGACTATTAAAATCAACGCAAAATAACGCTTATTTAAAATCAGTCCAAATAAAAAGAACTGATTTTTGTCAGCTGGAAGATAGTTGGGCCGAAAAACACAGGGTTGCAGAACCAATACCTCATTTTCATGTTAAGCAGGGACAACAAAAGTAAGTACCTATGAAAGCGATTTGGAACGGCCAGGTAATAGCAGAAAGCAATGACACCATTGTTATTGAAAACAATCACTACTTTCCTGCCAACACCATCAAGAGCGAGTTTTTTAAAGCGAGCAACACTCATACAGTCTGCCCGTGGAAGGGGACGGCTTCTTATTACACGTTGGAAGTGGCAGGAGAGCAAAACAAAGACGCCGCCTGGTATTACCCTAAAGCCAGCGAGCTAGCCAGAAACATAGAGGGTTATGTGGCTTTTTGGAAAGGTGTGAAGGTGGAGAAGTAACTAGAAGCCAATCGAGCCCAGCAGCACATTGAAAACATAGGTGTCTTGATCTGGTATGTACACTATCCTGACACCAGTGGAAAAAACAGGCAGGTATCTCATGATATTGTAATCCAGGAAGAGGTCGAGGCCTACCGAGCTGAATGTAACGTCGGAAGAGGGTGTGGTTCCTATTCCATAATCATAGAATGCATTCGCCCGAACTCGCTGAACATAGAGCAATGGGCCCAGGGCGAGATCAGGATAAACTAGCGGTAGCGCATAGTTAGCGGAAAACGTGGTAAGATCCTTGAACGATGTGTAGCCATAGCCTCTGACGTACTGAACCTGGCTGCGAAACCTGTAGTTATTGATATCCTCTTTTTGGTAGGCTCCACGCAATCTGACGGAATGGTGCTTCAGCACACCGGGCAGGTACAGGTACGCCTCTCCCGACCACAGCGTCGACAAGTAATCGCTTCCTTTAAATGGCGTGTCAAAATAGCTGAGGCTAACCGATTGCCCCCACTTTGGATAGATATCACGCTTGCTTTGTTTGAGAAGCCTGGAGTAGCTTAGGCTGTATTGCGCAGAATAAAGGGAGCCATTTCTCTGTTGGTCAATGTCCAGCACCGGATTGGCATAGTCTTCAACCAGAGTGGAGGAAAACACAGCTGCCACGGAAGCATCTTCCTGATACTTTGAGTGCGTGAGGTGAAAAGGAATGCGAAGGCCGCCGTTGAGTCCCTTTTCGGTCCAGGTGTACAGTCTGTTGTCGTTGTTGACATTTTCAAAAACGGACCTGGTGCCAGACAGCACACCTGCATCAAGAATGACAGGCAAGCCCTGGTAGGAGAGATTGGCCGACCAGTACCCGGTACCTTCCGTGAGGTTAATGGTGTACCCGGCATCCATATACATGGTGCTCAGAATGTTTTGCGAATAAAGCCCCAACTCGATTTGCCTGTCGCTGAGAGTGTTTATCCAGCCCCAGCCATAAGGCCGGAAAAGGTGTTTGAACTGCTGGTACTTTTTAACATTAAAGGTTACCTCCGGCACAGTGTTAAGTATATCGGCCTGATTCTCCTGCGCTACCAAAGGCTCAAAATAATTGACCGGATTGACCACCATGTCCTGGAGTTTAGTCCAGCTCGCAGGCTCGAACGGAATCCGAACAATGTCCCAACCATCTTTGGCCATTTCGTTGTAGTAAATCCAACTTCCATTGCTTGTGACGCTGGGGTTGTAGGCCCCCAGCCTCGAGGAGGTAATCTGGAACCGCTCTTTCGAAGAAAGGTTGAATGCATATAAATTGTCGAGACCGGATGCATCGGAGGCATAAAGCAACCAGTCATCCGTCAGCACAGGATGCCCGAGGTTTTCAGTGGATGAGGTGATCCATTCAGTTTCCTCCCCCGATTTAATATCAATACTAACGATGCTTTTCCTGGGAGCAGCGTGCTTCAGCGCCACTATCGACTGCCCGTTGCTTGAAAATTGCGGCATGGAAAAGAAGTGATTGCCCGGGTTTTCGAATCTGTTGAGGACATTACCGCTTTTTGCGTCGAGCAGCACAATGTTGAACTGATTGTCAATACTTGATTCTATGGTAACCACGGTTGTGCCATCTGGCGAAATGCCCGCTCCTTTGTACCGCTTTCGTTTGCCCAGGGTAACAGCTTTTCCTGTCTTCAAATCAAAAACTTTGATTGAGGAATAGGTGGTTTTGTCCCAGCGGGGGTGAAAAAGAATCTCGTTCCAAACGACCTTGCTGCCGCCTGAGGACAGGTAACCATTGTCTTCCCAAACGCCAAGCGTGTGCAACACTCTCCAGCTCCCATTACTTTCCTGTTCTACGAGCTGAGAAATGTCGCCGATACCATATCGGATGGCCAGTACATTCTGGTCAGCTGATAACTGGGGATAGGCGTATTCTGTGTATGCTTTTCCTCTCTTTTGGTTGACGGACTCAAAACTTGTCAGCTTCAGGTCGGCCACCTGGTTTTCATATAGCCCTTCCATTTCCTCACTCATGAGGTTGTAGTTTCTGGTGAGGTTGAGTCCGGTTTCTTTTTTCAGTGCCCTGGAGAATGTGAAGGGGAGAATTGGCCAGCTAAAGGACCGTTCGGTTACCCTGTCCAGAATGTCATCACCGTATGTCTTGCGAAGGAAGGTAGTCATCAGGTAACCGGTGAGGTAGTGGTTAGGAATCTGGTCTTTGTAGGATCGCAAATACTGCTTCTGATACTTAAATCCACCTCTGTCAAGCACGTTGGCACGATGAAGTGCCTGGAAATAGGGAATGCGGCCCCTGCCCGAACCGGACATGGCTGTTTCGATTCCCACGGCGTCTCCCTCCCAAAGCCAAAGTGGCGTTGAGATAAATGCCAGGCCCGCCAGTACGTCTTCTCCAAAAAACCAATAGCCGAGCTTTGAGATTCCCGTGATAGACTTATCGAATTGCACCACATGCCGGAATTCGTGGGTGGCCAGCGTGTTGAGCCAATCGTTGTTACCGAGAAACTTATAGTCTTGAGGAGGAGAGGTATAAAATTCAGATCGTCTGGGCCCCAGTGTTACAAATCCGTTGGAGATAACTCCCTGGTTTTGCAACAGAATGGGGATAGGTCTCGGCTTCTTGCCCAGCGAGCTGGAGACAGGGCCATGGAGGTGTTCCAGGGTGTTGGCCATTCGCTGGCCTTCTTTTTCAAAGCCTTCGGGAAAGAGCACATTGAAGTTATCGGTTATTATCTTGTTCCATTTTAATGTGGCGGGGTTGTTTTCCATCACCGGAACCTGAGCAAAAATGGAATGAAAAAAACACAGCAGAAGTAAGGTTAGAGCGGTTGGCTTTAGCATAGGCTGAAAACAACCTACCATTCGGTTAACCTTAATCATTCGAAGCATTTAAGTAAGACAGAAATGTCGTCGAAATTGTTGTAAACATTGGGTGAAATGCGGATAGAGGTGCCTCTGACAGAAACACTGACTTTGTGCTGTTGAAGGAGGGCCTGGGTTTTCTCAAAAGAGGTCTTTTCTTTGAACCTAACCCCAAAGAGGTGAGGAGAGCGATAGGCGTCATCTTCGATCAGATAGCCTTTGTTGCGCAAAATGGTAATAGCCTCCCGGGTGAGTTGAGTGCAATACCCGCTTATTTCAGGCACCTGCCATTTGATGATTTGTTTGAGGGCAGCCTTTAGCATGGGTACGAGGATAAAATTGCTGTGCTCGCCTACCTCATAACGGAGTGCACCGGGTTGATAATTCTCCTGATAGTTGATGAGGTTAGCAAAATTCTCACTTTCAAATCGGTTGATCCAGTTTTCTTCCACCGGCGAGCCATTGTCAAAGTGTGGGCCGTAGTAGGCAAGCCCGATAGAGTAAGGGCCCATCAGCCATTTGTACCCAGCACATACCAGGGCATCGGGCTCAATTTCTTTGACACTGAAAGGGAAAGCTCCCACAGACTGTGTGCCATCAATGACCAGCAAAGCACCAACCTCCCTGGTGCGCTGCCGAATTTTCTTCAATTCAAAGATGGTACCATCGGCCCAATGACAATGGCTGATCGCCACAAGTTTAGTCTTACGGCTGATCGCTTCCAGTATGTTCTCATTCCATTTCTTCCCACGCCCTTCTGCCAGCTCGGGCGGAGCAATTATTTTGAGCTCGGCACCCTGGTTCCGGCAAGCGTTCATCCACGGATAAACATTGCTTGGAAACTGCTCTCCCGCAACAATTACTTCATCGCCCTTGCTCAGCTTCAGGTTCCTGGTAACGGTGGCCATGCCATAAGACACAGAAGGGATGACAACTATTCGATTGGCTTCTGGCGCATCAATTATCTCTGCAAACAGGTTCCTCAATTCGTCGGTATCCGAAAAAAAATCTTGTGGGGAGACCTGATAAGGAAACCGCTTTTTTTGCATACCCTCAATGCCTTTTTCTTCAACCTTTATCATCATAGGCGACATGTAGGCGCAGTTGAGGTAGGGCACACCTTCAGGCAGAAAAAATTTATCTCTTTGGCAATCGAGCATCGTTGTTCTAATTTTAGCTATCGGGGTAAAAATAATCGTAATAGTCACAATACATGCAATGGTATAAGGTATTTTCCAGCGAACAGGCCATGCAAAACAGCCTGACAATGAACAAGCCGGTAAAACTGACTGCTGGCGGGAAAACGCTTTGCCTTGTGATGACGCCGAAAGGAGTTTTTGCTTTTCACGACGCTTGTCCACATATGAGGTTTCCGCTGCACCAGGGTAGGGTCAATCCCTTTGGTGAAATAGTTTGTGCATTACACAGCTATCGTTTCAACATGGAAACTGGAGAGGAGGCAGAGCAAAGAGGCGGCGACCTGGACTGTTGCCCGTTGGAGTGGAGGGAGGATGGGCTGTATGTGGGGGTAGCGTGATCCTTTCTGAAAAAGTGCTCTTATGAATCTCTATTACTCGTATAATTGTGAACTGTTGCCACTCACTTTTTAAACCATGACCAACGTACTGCTGCTGGAAGACGATTTTACGATGGCCAATGAGCTCAAGCGACTTTTTGCCAGCCATGGCATGACTTGCGACGTGGTATATGACGGCGTGGTTTTTTTTAAACAGCTGCAAGCCAGTAGCTATCAGTTGTACGTGCTCGATATTAATGTGCCTTCCATGAGTGGGATAGAGGTTTGCAAAAAAATAAGAGAGACAGACAGTGCTACTCCCATCCTCATGCTAACCGCCTACAGTGCTGTGGAGGACAAAGTAGAAGCGCTTGAATATGGAGCGGACGATTACCTGGTAAAGCCATTTCAGATTGAAGAGCTGTTGGCCCGCATCAAGGCATTGCTGCGCAGAAGTGTGTCACCGCAAAAAACGCCCGACAGTTTGCTGAAGGTCGCCGATTTGGAAATTTCAGTTGATGAGATGAAGGTGTGGAGGGCAAAAAAGGAAATAGTGCTAACACCTAAAGAGTATCGACTTCTGGAGTTGCTGGCCAATGCCCGGGGTCGAGTTGTTTCAAAGCAAGCCATTGCTGAGCAAGTGTGGGACATCAACTTTGAAACAGGCACCAACACTATCGAGGTGTATATCAACTTTTTGAGGAACAAGGTTGACAAGGGCTTTGACTCGAAACTTATCCATACCAGACCGGGCTTTGGCTATTATCTGAAGGAGGAAGAGTAACATGAACCTGAAGCAGCGATTTTCAATCATTTTTAGCTTGCTGTTTTCGGCACTTCTGGGGATTGTGCTTCTGATGATATTTTCGCTGTTTTCTCAATTCAGAAAAGAGGATTTTGAGGAGCGCCTTCAGGAAAAGGCCATCACCTCCATCAAGCTTCTTGTGGAAGTAAAAGAAGTAGATTATCAGCTACTTAAAATCATCGACAGGAACACCATCCACAAGCTCTATAATGAGAAAATCCTGATCTTCAACGACAGCTTAGATCTGATTTATAGCAGTATCGATGATGCTGTCATTAGCTGGGACCTGGACGACTTAAAGTACCTGAGGGACAATAAGACTTTTTTTAAAAGGAGTAACGAGTACGACGTTTATGGCATGTACTACGACTCCAACGAGAAGGATTACTTTGCTCTGGTTACTGCCGAAGACAAATACGGAAACAGAAAGCTCGACTACCTGAAGTATCTTTTGTTGGGGGCCTTTTTTGTGGGTGCAACCACCGTTTGGATTTTGTCATTTTACCTCAGTAAGAAAAGCCTGCTCCCCCTGGACATCGTGCGGGAGAAGATTCAGCAGATTACCGACAATAACCTTAATATCAGGCTTCCGGCCTCCGGCAAAAAAGATGAAATCGACATGCTTTCGGGTTCGTTCAATCAGATGCTTGACCGGATAGAGGGCTCTTATAAAAGGCAGAGAGAATTTGCTTCCAATGCATCACATGAGCTTCGAACCCCAATTACCCGGATAGTTACACAGCTTGAAAACGTGGCGCATGAGAAGAGCCTTTCGCCGGAAGCAAGGCAGACCTTGCGAAGCATTTCTGGAGACACTTACCAGCTATCCGACGTTGTCACTTCTCTCCTCATTTTATCAAGAATAGACGAAAAGAAAGGGCTGGGCTCCTTTCAGAAGGTGAGGCTTGACGAGTCGGTGTTCGCTTGCTCGCAAAAACTTTCCAGGATTTACTCTGACTATAAGCTTCACTTTGAAATAGAGAACAACGCCAGCCAGGAGATAAGTCTGGAAATAGAAGGGGACGAAATTCTGTTGGGCATCGCCATTACTAACCTTTTGAAAAATGCTTACCTGTACTCTGACAATCAGCAGGTGCTTTGCACATTGCGCACCAATACCGATTCAATCGAACTAGTGCTTGTTAACAGTGGAGAAACACCCTCCGAGAGTGAGCTTACCCGGCTTTTTCAGGCGTTCAAGCGAGGATCCAATACCGCCAATAAGCCGGGAAGCGGGCTTGGCCTGGGCATCGTGCAACGAATTCTTCAATACCACGGGGCATCCATCACCTATAGGATTCCCGAGGCTAGTAAAAACGAAGTGGTGGCCACTTTTAAAATTTAAGGTTTATTTAAGGCAGTCTTTAAGCTTCCTATAAGCTCGACGCCGTCTATTTGCTACCAGGTTATTTAAGACGGTAAGCAAAGGATGCGTTATCATATCACAGGCTTTTTGTTTTTGGTCACAGTTTTTAGGGCATTTGGGCAGGGAGGCTATACACTTGCCGAGGCTGAGTCGAAGTTTTTGAACGACAACCTCCTTCTGCTCGCTGAACAATACAATGTGGAGGCAGCGGGAGCATGGGCGATCCAGGCAAAGCTTTGGGACAACCCTTACTTTTCCGCAGAGTTGAATGCTTTGAACCCGCAGGACAATAAGGTGCTGGATGTTGGGAAGGCCGGACAGAAGGGTTTTGCTATTGAGCAACTTATTCACCTTGGAGGGCAGAAAAAGAATGAGGTGAACCTGGCGAGGTCCAATGTGAAGCTGGCTGAGCTTCAGTTCAATGACCTTCTTCGGAACTTGAAGTACCAATTGCGATTTAGCTACTTCTCCATTTATTACGACATGGTGTCGGTGGCGGCGCTCGACAACCAAATAAGCAATGTCGACTCGCTTCTGGCGGCGTACGAAGTGCAGGTGAACAAAGGAAACATTGCCCTCAAAGACATGGTGCGGCTCCGGTCGCTTTATCTCGGACTTAAGAATGACCGCACCATGCTGGCTTACGATATCATAGAACAGCAATCGATACTCAGGTTGCTTTTGGATTCCGGGACAGATGTTATTCCCAATCCCACAACTGCCGAGCTACAGATATATGAGCAGCGCCCGGTTCTAGAGGTGAACGTGCTGGCGGAGGCTGCTTCGGCTAACAGACCAGACTTCTTGTACGCATCCCAGCACGTAGAGTCGAATCAATGGAACGTGAAGTGGCAGAAGTCCTTGGCTATTCCTGACCTTACTCTCGGAGCGTCTTACGATCAACGGGGAGGCGCCTTCCAAAATCAGGTAAATCTTACGCTGGGCCTTCCTCTGCCACTTTGGAACCGAAATCAGGGGCATATCAAACTAGCCGAGGCAGAGTTAGCGCAATCGCAAAAGCTATATGAGTTGCAGTCGTCAAAATTGCAAAACGAGATCATTACAGCTTTACAAAAGTACGAAGAAGCCTCAGCCAATTATCAGTACATCAGCTCCCCCAACTCCGACTTCAACAATTTCGACAGAGTGTATGCCGGGGTGCTGGCTAACTTCCAGAAAAGGAATATTTCGCTGATAGAATTTACCGATTTTATGGAAAGCTATCAGCAAAGTATTATCCAGTCCAACAACATTAGAAAAGACTTCGCAGGTGCCTGCGAGCGAATTAATTACACGACTTCTACGCCAGTTTTCTGAATAAATAAACAATGAGAAAGCTACTACCAATCGTTCTCCTGACAGTGTTGGCAACCCTTTTGGGATGCCGTCAACAGGATGCGGACACAAGTGAAAAAGAACAAACATTTGTGCTCAGCGATGCCATGCTTAAGTCCACAACTACGGCCAAAGCCGTTCCGGAGCCGCTTCGGAATGAGCTGAGGTTCTATGGTAAGATTACCACCGACAACAATAAGCTTATCGAAGTATTTCCGGTGGTGGGTGGTAACGTGGTAAAAGTGTATGTGGAGCTTGGTGACTATGTGAACAAGGGTCAGTTGCTCGCCACTATTAGAAGTACCGAGGTGGCTGGCTTCGAGAAAGAACTGCAGGACGCAAAGAACGATGTATTGGTGGCGCTGAATAACGTGAAAGTAGAGCAGGAGCTCTATGAGGGAAAGCTTGTGGCCGAAAGAGACGTGATTGAAGCCAAAAGCCAGCAAGAAAAGGCGCAATCGCAGCTCAACCGAATTGAGGAGACCTACCGGATTTACAATATGAAGTCGGGTTCAATCTATGAGGTAGTGTCGCCTATTAGTGGTTTTGTGATTGAGAAAAACATAAATCAGGACATGCAGCTCAGGAGCGACCGGACGGACAACATTTTTGACATTGCCCAGATAGACGACGTGTGGGCCATTGCCAACGTGAACGAGAGCGACATCAATGAGGTGAAGCTTGGGGTAGACGCTTTTGTAACGACGCTCAGCTACAAGGACAAAGTATTTCATGGTAAGGTGGACAAGATATTCAACATCATTGACCCCGCCACAAAAGCAATGAAAGTTCGTATTAAACTGGCCAACAATGATTATATGCTGAAACCGGAAATGAGAGCCTCGATTCGTATCAGCTATGCTGAAGACGTGCAAATGCTGGCTGTTCCTTCCAACGCCGTAATCTTTGACAAGAGCAAAAACTTTGTGGTCGTTTTCAACGATCGTTTTGACCTGGAAGTGAGGCAAGTCGAGACTTTCAGGCAGCTGGGTGACATCACCTATATCGCCGCCGGATTGAAAGAAGGAGACAGGGTAGTTACCCACAATCAGTTACTCATTTACGACGCCCTAACCGACTAAAGTTCATGAATAAGTTCATTAGAAGCATTATCGCCTTTTCGCTCAAGAACCGGGCCTTCACCTTCTTTTGGGTCGGTATACTCGTGATTGCTGGCTTTATCAGTTTCAAAAATATGCCCATCGAGGCATTTCCAGACGTTACCAATACCCAAATCATCATCGTAACCGAGTGGAACGGACGAAGTGCAGAAGAAATTGAGCGATTCGTTACCACGCCGATAGAAATAGCCATGAACTCTGTTCAGAAGAAGACCAGCGTTCGCAGCATTACCATGTTTGGTCTTTCCGTCATAAAAATCATATTTGATGATGATGTGGAAGATTTTTTTGCCCGCCAACAGGTCAATAATCAGCTCAGAAACGTGTCGTTACCCGAAAGCGTGGAGCCTGATGTGCAACCACCCTACGGCCCGACTGGCGAGGTTTTCCGGTATACGTTGAAAAGTAAAAACAGAGACACCAGGGAGTTGCTTACTATTCAAAACTGGGTGATCGACAGACAACTGCGCTCTATCCCGGGCGTTGCCGACCTTGTGGCGTTTGGTGGTCAGGAGAAAGTTTATGAGATAAGTATTGACCCCAACAGGTTGGCACAATTCGACGTCACACCCCTTGAGGTATATGAAGCCGTGGCAAAGAGTAACCTCAATGTTGGCGGGGATGTGATAGAAAAGAATGGTCAGGCCTATGTTGTCCGGGGTATTGGGCTGCTTCAAAGCCCGGAGGACATTGAGAATATTATCATTGATGACGCAAACGGTAACCCGGTGCTTGTGAAGAACCTGGCTGAGGTAATAGAAAGCTCAATGCCACGGGTGGGCCAGGTAGGTTTGAATGACAACGACGATGTAGTTGAAGGCATAGTTGTGATGAGGAAGGGTGAGAACCCTAAGGAGGTATTGGAGAGGGTGAAAGCCAAAATAGAAGAGCTCAATACCCGGGTGCTGCCGTCAGATGTGAAAATGGAAACCTTCTACGACAGGGACAACCTGATGACTTACACTACCAATACCGTTATGCACAATCTTTTTGAAGGGATTGTGTTTGTAACTGTTATTGTATTCCTTTTCATGGCCGATTGGCGCACCACGCTGATCGTTTCGATCATCATTCCTCTTTCGCTGCTCTTCGCTTTCCTCTGTCTTCGGATGAAGGGCATGAGTGCTAACTTGCTTTCGCTGGGAGCTGTCGACTTTGGGATTATTATTGACGGCGCTGTGGTGATGGTGGAAGGCCTCTTCGTATCGCTCGACCACATGGCCCGGCACAAAGGAATGGCCAACTTTAACAAGCTGGCGAAGGCTGGAATGATTAAGAAAACCGGGGCAGAACTTGGCAAGGCCATATTTTTTTCCAAGCTGATTATCATTACCGCCCTGCTGCCAATTTTTGCCTTTCAGAAGGTGGAAGGTAAGATGTTTTCCCCCCTCGCCTACACACTGGGTTTTGCCCTGATTGGCGCTTTGATCTTCACGCTTACATTGGTGCCTGTTCTCTCACACCTGCTGCTTAACAAGAATGTAAAGGAGACCTACAATCCGTTTGTAAACATCTGGAATCGAATGGTTGAGAAGGGGTTTTTGTGGACATTCAGGAACAAGAAAATATCATTGATTACTGCACTTATTTTGCTGGCGGTTACGCTCTTTTCATCAAAGTTTTTGGGTACCGAGTTTTTACCGCAGTTGAATGAGGGGGCGCTTTGGGTGGAGGCCAAGCTGCCGATGAGCTCCAGCCTGAACGAAACTGTGAAGACTGTAGCCACACTTAGAAAAGAGCTTCAGAGTTTTGAGGAGGTAAATGGTGTCCTTTCCCAAACGGGAAGAAGCAACGACGGTACTGACCCAAGTGGGTTTTACTATGTGCAGATGCAAGTGAACCTGAAGCCAAAGGAGGAGTGGAAGCGAAAGATCTCATTGGACGAATTGGTAGAGGAAATGGATGAAAAGCTCAGGAACTATCAGGGCATCGTTTACAACTACTCTCAGCCAATTATTGACAACGTTGCCGAGTCGGTGGCGGGCATCAACGCATCCAATGCGATAAAAATTTACGGCGATGACCTCGACGACCTTGATGAAATAGCTGGCCGGGTTATTGAACAAATAAAGGACGTGCCTGGCATTAAGGACGTGGGCATATTGAGGAACCTTGGGCAACCGGAAATCAGTGTAGTTCTTGACAGGGAGAGGATGGCAGCCTATGGAGTGACCATCGCCGATGCACAAGCGGTACTGGAAATGGCTTTTGGTGGCAAAACAGTGACTCAGAAATACGAGGGAGAAAAGAAATTTGATGTGCGCATCAGGTATGATAAGGATTACAGGAAAGACGAGAGAGACATTGCTAACCTGAAGGTGCCCACCATTCACGGGGCCAAAATCGCACTGAAGGAAATTTGCTCCATAGAAACCATTTCAGGCCCAGCCTTTATTTACCGGGACAATACCAAACGCTTTATTGGCGTGAAGTTTTCGGTGCGTGAAAGAGACCTGGGGAGTACGATTGAGGAGGCGCAGAAAAAGGTATCAGACAATATCAATTTGCCGGTTGGATATAGCGTAGGGTGGACTGGCGAGTTCGAAAACCAGGTGAGAGCGACGAAAAGGCTGGGAGAGGTAGTGCCCATTAGCATCATCGGTATTTTTGTGCTTTTGTTTATCATGTTTGGCAATGTAAAGGATTCCCTCCTTGTGCTAGCCAATGTGCCTTTTGCGCTTATCGGAGGTATTTTGGCCCTTCACATGACGGGCATCAATTTCGGAATTTCTGCCGGTGTCGGCTTTATTGCCCTATTTGGCATTTGTATCCAAAATGGGGTAATTCTTATCTCCGAATTTCACAAAAACATTAAGACAAAACTGTCACTCAATGAGTCGATCATTGAGGGTGTAAAAGTCAGAACGAGGCCAGTGGTGATGACCGCTCTGATGGCGTCAATAGGCTTGATCCCGGCTGCAACGTCAACTGGAATCGGCTCCGAATCGCAAAAACCACTGGCTGTGGTGATTATTGGCGGCCTGATTACAGCGACCGTTCTAACACTGCTCGTATTCCCAATTATTTTCTGGGTATTCAACAAAACCAAACACGAACAGATCAGGTAGTGACGAAATTATTTGGCGAACGACTTACCGAACGGCAGGTCTTCCAGGTCAACATTGCCACCGGTGAGTATAATGCCTATTTTTTGCCCCTTGAATTCCTCTTTTCTTTTCAACAAAGCGGCAAAGGGTACGGCGCATGAAGGTTCGATGATGATTTTCATACGCTCCCAGATGATGCGCATGGCGTCTACAATTTCAGTTTCAGTTACGGTGACGATTTCTTTGACGTGATTTCTGATGATCTCAAAGGTCAGCGGGCTCAGGCTTGTTCGCAGGCCATCGGCAATTGTCACGGGCGGCCTAGCAGGCATCAGCTTGCCTTTCTTCACCGACTGATAGGCATCGTCTGCTAACTCAGGTTCGGCCCCAATAACCGCAGTTTTAGGCGAGAGGTAATGGCAAGCGAGGGCAGTGCCGCTTAGCAAGCCGCCACCACCTACAGGGGCCATTACGACATTCAAATCCACTACCTCTTCCATCAGCTCTTTGGCAGCGGTAGCCTGGCCGGCGATGATAGCCGGGTCGTCGTAGGGAGGGATGAATGTCGCTCCCGTTTCGGCTGTTACTTTCTTTAGTGTGTCCTCTCTTGACTTCAGAGTGGGCTCGCAAAAAATGACTTCGGCACCGTAGCCGATAGCAGCGTTTTTCTTTACTTCCGCCGAATTGCTTGGCATCACAATGTAGGCCTTTACACCAGCCATTTTAGATGCGAGGGCAACGGCCTGTGCGTGATTGCCCGACGAGTGTGTGGCGAACCCCTTTGTCCGGTTTTCAGGCACGATGGAGAAGATGGCATTTACGGCTCCCCTCATTTTGAAAGCCCCGACCTTCTGGAAGTTTTCGCATTTAAAAAAAACCCTGGCCCCAACCATTTCATCAATGCTATGCGAGGTGAGTACAGGAGTTTGCAGAATGTGACGAGCGATTCGGGTGTGGGCCCGTTTGATATCGCTCATAGAGGGAATGGTCAATTCCATTTTTTATGGTATTTCTAGGTTGTTAGTTCTTTGCAAAAGGTGATCGATATCCAGCATTCAACTATCCGGTTACGGACGACCTTGCTAGGTTTTAATGTGCCTCCAGCCAGTTATTGCCTACACCGGTGCCGACCTCCAAAGGTACTTCAAGGGAAATGGCATTTTCCATAAAATGCACCACTTTTTCTTTGACTACATCCAGCTCACTTTCATGTACATCGAAAACCAATTCATCATGCACTTGCATGATCATTTTAGTCTTCATTTTTTCTTTGATAAGCCAGTCATGTATGCGTATCATGGCGATTTTTATAATATCGGCGGCACTCCCCTGGATAGGCGCATTGATGGCGTTTCGCTCGGCGAACCCACGAATGGTAATGTTTCGGGAGTTGATATCTCTCAGGTAGCGACGTCTCCCCAGTATGGTTGTTACGTATTCCTGTTCACGTGCCACGTTCACAATATGATCCATGTAGCGTTTTACTGCTGGAAACTCAGTGAAATATGCATCAATAATCTCTTTTGACTCGGTACGGGAAATACTTAGGTTTTCCGCCAGACCAAAAGCCGAAATTCCGTAGATGATACCAAAGTTAGCCGACTTGGCAATGCGCCTCATGTCGGAGTCTACTTCTTCCAAAGGCTTTTTGAAGATTTTGGCAGCTGTGGTTGAGTGAATATCCCGGCCGTTTTTAAAGGCCTCAATCATACTTTCATCTTTGGCAAAAGCGGCAATAATCCGCAGCTCGATCTGCGAATAATCCGCAGAAAATATTTTGTAGCCTGCTTCCCGTGGTATGAAGGCCTTTCTGATTTCTCGTCCCTTTTCGGTTCTTATCGGGATGTTCTGCAGGTTTGGATTGTTTGAGCTCAGTCGCCCTGTGGCCGCCACTGCCTGACGGTAGTCGGTATGCACTCTTCCGTCTATTTTGCTGATCATCAGCGGCAAGGCATCTACATAGGTCGACTTCAGCTTTTGATACTCCCGGAATTCCAGAATCTTGTTGGCGATGGGGTGTTCGTTGGCCAGTTTTGAAAGGATGTCTTCACCGGTTGCGTATTGCCCGGTCTTTGTCTTTTTAGGGCTCTCGATCAACTTGAGTTTGTCAAAAAGTATCTCACCCAGCTGCTTGGGAGAAGCGATGTTGAATGTTTCGCCAGCAATTTCATAGATTTCTTTTTCTACAATTTTGCTCGCCTTCTCCAACTCTCCCGACATTTGACTCAGCGCATCCGTATCAATTTTGACACCTTCGTACTCCATGTATGACAGTACTTTTACCAACGGACCTTCTACTTCGTCCAGCAGTTTTTTCATGCCGTATTTTTCTACCTCAGGCTCAAGTTTTTCCTTTAATTGTAAGGTGATGTCGGCATCTTCAGCGGCATATTCCGTGATGGCTGCCAAATCGGCATCCCTCATGGTGCCCTGCTTCACGCCTTTTTTACCAATGAGGGTTTCGATAGAAATAGGGCTGTAGTTCAGATAGTTTTCGGCAAGCACGTCCATGTTGTGACGGGTGTCGGGATCGACGAGGTAGTGAGCCAGCATGGTGTCGAACAGCGGCCCTGCCACTTCAACGCCATATTTTTTCAGCACCGTCATATCGTATTTGATGTTCTGCCCAATCTTGGTAATGCTTTCGCTTTCAAATACCTCTCTGAACTCTTCGGCTATTTTTTTAGCGTCCTCATACTTTTTCGGCACGGGTATATAGTAGGCTTCGCCGACTACATAGGCAAAAGAGATGCCCACTAGCTCCGCCTCAAATGAGTCAATATTGGTGGTTTCGGTGTCGAAGCAGACCTCTTTTTGCAATAGCAGATATTTGAGGAGACTTTTCCTTAACTCCGGCGTGTCGATCAGGTGGTAGTCGTGCACTTCCGTGAAAGCCGTTTTCTTTTCGGCAGGCTCCTCGTCTTCGAAACTCTCGTTGCTGATTACCGGAGCCGGAGCACCAAAAAGATCCATTTGCGACCCGGTTTCCTGCTTTTTTGGCTCACCGAAAATACGTTTGGCAAGGGTTCGGAATTCCAACTCATTGAATATTCCTTTCAGCTTTTCCTCATCCGGCCCTTTAAAACGCAACAGCTCCTCATCAAACTCGATAGGTACTTCACAGTGTATGGTAGCCAATTCTTTGCTCAAAACACCTTGTTGAGCAAACTGGATTACATTTTCCTGAAGCTTGCCTTTAAGTTTATCAGTATTGGCGATGAGGTTTTCAACCGTGCCAAATTCTTTTAAAAGCTTGGAGGCAGTTTTGGCGCCCACACCTGGTATGCCGGGTATATTGTCAACGGAGTCGCCCTGTAAGCCGAGCAAATCACGCACCTGATCCACATGGTCGATATCGAATTTGGCCAGCACTTCAGGAATGCCCAGAATTTCCACTGAATTGCCCAGGAAAGCGGGCTTGTATAAGTAAACATGTTCCTGCACAAGTTGGGCGTAGTCTTTGTCGGGCGTCATCATGAAGACTTCAAATCCCATATGCCCGGCTTTTTTGGCAAAGGTGCCCACAATGTCATCGGCCTCGAAGCCATCCAGCTCCAAAACAGGAATCCGATAGGCCTCGGCCATTCGCTTTACCCATGGAATGGCTATAGAGATATCTTCCGGCTGAGCTTCCCTATGCGCCTTGTAGGGCTCATACTGCACATGCCTGAAGGTTGGGGCAGCAGTATCGAAGCAGATGGCAATATGAGTGGGCTTTTCCTTGGTTAAGATTTCAAGCAGCGAATTAGTGAAGCCAAGAATGGCTCCTGTGCTCATGCCTTTTGAGTTTATTCTTGGGTTTTTGCTAAAGGCAAAATGGGCCCTGTAGATAAGGGCCATTGCGTCAAGCAGGAAAAGTTTTTTCTCGGGTTTGCTCATAATGGTAAAGGTAGAAAAAATGGAGTTTCCATTCGAAAAAGTATGCAGCTTAGCTCCGCCTAAAATTTTTTTTTAGACAGCACCAACCTTTTATTTCCAATTGTGTCATTGATGGTGTTATGAGAAAACGAAGATATTTTTTGATTTTATTGGGACTGGTTGTAGGGATGGTTTGCTTTTTAACCTCGTTTGAGTCTAAACCGTCAGCTGGACGTAATGCTTCTGTTGTTAGCTATTACCTCCGCTGAGACTGATCCTCGTTTTTTGATCACCATCAATCTTTGTGGTTCGCCTTTGTGGCGAACTGCAAAGAACTGGAGGTGCATGTGATTCCTACCGCAAATGTTAAAAATTGCTAAAAAGGTACGAGTGGCATCGCTTTTGATTGTTATAAGGTTGTACTAAACAATTAGAAGCTATGAAGAAATTGAAGAATTTAGCGGTGCTTGGATTGTTGATCTTAGTAGTACCGGCTTATAGCCAAACGGCTGATGACAATGAGAAACTTTCTAAAGCAGATAGAAAAGAACTTAAACAGTTAGAGAGGGACCAGGAAATGACTGAGCTCAAAGAAGTAGTGAATGAGCGGTCGTTCCTTATAGACGCCGATTTCCTCCTTGACAGACAAAGCCGACAGTATATGGCCACGGCCAATAATTTTGTTTCCATTGAGGGAGACAGAGTTATTATGCAAACGGCTTCTCCGTACGGCATAGGCTATAACGGCATTGGTGGCGTCACTTTTGTTGGTCGAATACTAGACTATAAGGTCAACGAGAGTAAAAATGGCAACAACTTATTCGTCACCATTCAAACGAGCTCCGTTGGCTATGGTAACGGCACCATATTTATATCTATTCGGGGCAAGGAAAACGCCGTGGCCCGATTTTATGGGCCCTGGGGAAGAAGCCGGGCATTTTCGGGAGATGTGGAGCGCCATGGCGAGTCGTTTAAATACAAAGGAATGAGTGTTCCAATGTAGCACTTGCAAAAACACATGACGAAAGGCCCGTTGCTTAGCAGCGGGCCTTTTTATTTTATTGAAATTTAGGAGTATCTTAGATGCTGAATGAGGTCGAAACTGCATCAGTAGTTTTTTGAGAATTTCGGTTATCATTGGTGAGCTTTAGCAATATTATTTCTAACCTGAGTGATTATGAGAAAACTTATTACCACTGTCCAACTGGCACTTTCCCTGGCGATTATTATATCTATCGTTAGCTGTGGCGACAAAGATGAGGAACCTTCAGCGTCCCTGGCGTTCGATGGAAGTTATAACGGAATTTTTTCTATGCAAGGCGTTCAAATTGGCACCTGGACTATGCTGGTTCACAAGGGACAGGCCAGTGGGTCTTTTGATTATATCACCGGAAGTACAGCTTACACAGGCACTGTTTATGAAGGAGGTAAGCTTGAGGTAAACATCACCTACGACGACGGATCTACCACAGAGACGGTCATCACCATTAAAGAAGATGGGGTAGTATCGGGAACATGGGCAAACTCTGATGTGGAGTTTGGAGAGCTTTCCGGAGCTATAGAGGTGACTAGCTTTGACGGCAGCTACAACGGGATTGCTTTTTCTGACGAAATGTATTCCGCTTCCTGGTCACTGACAATCAGCAAGGGAAAGGCAACAGGCGCTTACAGTGGAGGAGACGGCAATGGCCTGATCTCGGGTTATGTTGATGGCGACGGAAAATTATCAATTGGCTCTGCCTTTGCCACAGGAACGGTGCTGACAGCCCAGGGTAGTATTGCAGATGGCGATGTAACTGTAGTCTGGTTCGACACCACACAAGAGTCGGGTACAGCTGTTGGTGCTCTTGCTACAGGAGCTTTTGACAATGATTACGAAGGAACGGCATTAGGTGGCGGTGTCGTAATTGGTACCTGGACTTTGAATATTGCGAGCGGCAAGGCGATGGGTGTTTATAATGGCAGCGATGATTCATCGGCGATTAATGGCTTTGCCAACGAGGACGGCGACATTTATCTGGGCATCAACCAGGGTGACGGAGACGTGGTGACTGTCACGGGCACCATCGAAGGTGGGGATATCGCTGGCTCATGGACCGACTCTGACGGACGAAGTGGAACATTCGTAGGCGGCATCTGACACATGAGGGTTGTTGGTTAACTCAAACCAACCAATTCAGCATTTACAGTAAATTTATTCTGAAGATCACAAAGTCGACTGCATACCAGCCGACTTTGTTTTATTTTACCCTGGCTGCGCCTTTTGTGTAAGGCTGCTTTTAAAAGTTTTGAATAAGGTGAAAATTGTTCAAAATAATATTGACCCCATGAGACCAATCTACATTGTTGTCCTTTTGCTTGCTCTTTCATTTTCCGCAGCCACTGCCCAGTCATCCCTTTCCATTCCGCAGATCATGCAGGGCCAGGATTTCACAGGCTACTGGCCGTCCAGTCCATGGTGGTCAGAAGATGGTAAGACGATCTACTTCGACTGGAATCCTGACAAGAATCCGAGCGATTCACTATATAAGTACGTCGTAGGCTCCAATGGCCCCGTGAAGGTAACTCCGAAGGAGAGACGGGCTCTTCCGCCCAGACGAGGCACCTACAACAAGGCAATGACCAAAAAGCTGTACGAACAAGGCGGGGACGTATTTGTCCTGGATCTGAAGATTGGAGCAACTACGCAGGTAACAAATACGACGGGCAGAGAATCTGATGCCTACTTTGGCCCGGATGAAAAGACCATCCATTTCACCTACGACAACAACCTGCTTTCCTGGGACATTTCAACGGGCGTTATCACCCAACTTACCAACTTTAAAGAGGGCTCCGAAAAGAAGCCCAAGAAGTTATCGCAGCAAGATGAATGGCTAAAAAATGATCAGCTGGGGCTTTCGCAGATTGTGAAGCAGCGCCATGACGAAGATGAGCTGGAAAAGGAAATCCGAAAGGCAGACCAACCAGGCAGACCAAAGGAAATTTACCTCGAGGGCAAAAGCGTGTCGGGTATTCAAATGAGCCCTGATGGCAAAATCATTTCTTATGTTCTCTTTAAATCGGCGGACAATACCCACAATACCATGGTGCCTGAGTTTGTAGCTGAGTCAGGCTACACGGAACCAATCAATACGAGAACAAAAGTAGGCTCTGAGTTATCGAAAAGGGAAGTTTGGATGTTTACGCCTGCCACAGGAAAGGTGATGCAGGTGAAAACCAATGATTTGCCGGGGATTAAAGATAAGCCCGATTTTTACGCCGACTATCCAAAGCTTGATACGATGAAGGCTTTTGAGAGAGAAGTGTTCAGCTTTGGCCCTTTTTGGTCTGATGATGGGTCGAAGGCCATTATGGTGTATCGTTCGGTGGACAACAAAGACCGGTGGATCACTTTGCTGAACCCAGAAGACGGATCGAATACGTTGCTGGATAGGCAAAGGGATGACGCCTGGGTAGGCGGCCCCGGCGTGGGGTGGTCAATGTATTCTCCCGGTGACATCGGCTGGCTGCCTGACAACAAAAGAATTTGGTTTCAGTCGGAAGAAACAGGCTTCTCACATTTGTACTTACTGGATGTAGAGAGCAAAAGCAAAAAGGCTTTAACGGCCGGAAAACATGAGGTGTACGATGTAAGCTTGTGTAAAGACAAGAAGTCGTGGTATTTCAGCAGCAATGAGGGAGACTTCGGACAAAGGCACTTTTACAAATTGCCGTTGGAAGGAGGTAAGGCCGTGAAAATTACATCACAGGTCGGAAGCAACGATGTCACATTGTCACCGGACGAGAAGAATCTGGCCATGTTATATTCAACAGCCAACAAACCCTGGGAGCTGTACCTGATGCCGAACAAACCGGGTGCAGCGGTGAAGAAAATTACCTCGTCAACTACACCGGAGTTCGACGCATATAGCTGGAGAACTCCTGAGTTCACTACTTTCACAGCCAGGGATGGTACTGAAGTGCCGGCGAGGCTTTATAAACCGGCTAATCCCACTCCCAATGGCCCGGCGGTTGTCTTTGTGCACGGAGCTGGCTACCTGCAAAATGCGCACAAATGGTGGAGCAGCTATTACCGTGAGTACATGTTCCACAACTTCCTGGTAGACAATGGCTACACAGTGCTTGACATTGACTACAGGGCCAGTGCAGGCTACGGCCGTGACTGGCGCACTGCCATCTATCGGTTTATGGGGGGTTGGGACCTGTCCGACAATGTGGATGGGGCTAAGTTTCTGGTAGAGAAACACAACGTGAGCAAGGACAAGATTGGCGTTTATGGCGGTTCATATGGAGGCTTTATTACGCTGATGGCGTTATTTACCGAGCCGGATGTTTTTGCGGCTGGTGCCGGCCTGCGGTCTGTTACCGACTGGGCTCATTATAACCACGGCTATACTTCTAATATCCTGAACACACCTGTGCTGGATAGCATTGCCTACCTCAAGTCATCGCCGATTTATTATGCAGAAAACCTGAAAAGGCCGTTGCTTATTGCACATGGCATGGTCGACACCAATGTGCACTTTCAGGATGTTGTTCGGCTGTCGCAAAGGTTGATTGAGTTAGGTAAAAAGGATTGGGAAATGGCTTTGTATCCGGTGGAGAATCACGGCTTTGTGGAGGCTTCCAGCTGGGCCGACGAGTACCGGAGAATTTTCGAGCTATTTGAGAAAAACCTGAAAAAGTAGTTTTTCAGAAAGGAAAAATAATGGGGATCAGGATGCTTGCTACTATCCAGAACACCAGGGAAAGTGGCCAGCCTACCTTAAAGTAGTCGGTAAATTTGTAGCCACCGGCACTGTATACCATGGTATTGGTTTGGTAGCCCACCGGGGTCATGAAGCTGGCGGATGCAGCAAAGGTGACAGCCATTAAAAAAGGCGTGGGGCTTAGTCCAAGCGATTGCGCCGTTACGATGGCAATAGGCGCTAAAAGTGCTGCTGTGGCATTGTTGGACATCATTTCGGTCAATAGTGCGGTAACCAGATAAAGACCCGACACGATGGCAATTGGCCCAAATTCGCCCAGCGAATCAATCAGCGAGCTGGCAATGACGGCAGCGAGGCCACTTTTTTGCATCGCCACACCAAGGCTGAGGGCGCCAGCCAGCAGAAAGACCACTTTCCATTCAATAGCCTGGTACACCTCCTTCATCGTGATTGATTTAGACACGACAAGTATGGCGGTGCCGGCAATCGCTCCAATCATTATATTGACGAGATTAAAAGCCGCCAGAAACACAATGGCGCCAATGATTGTCAGCACAAAAAGGAACCGTTTCTTTTTAAAGTCCATCACACCCTCTTCTGAAAGGATAAGGAAAGGGCTTTCGTGGTGAGTCTCTTGTTTTTTGAGCTCAGTCAGGTGGTGGGTTTTTATTTCTGCAAGGATAACGTCTCCAGCCTTTAACGCTACCTCATGCAAGTGTTCGTGGAGCACCTCTTCACGATGGCGAATCGCCAGGGGAACAGCACGGTAGCTTCGCCGAAAGTCGATTTCTCTAAGAGTTTTTCCCTCAAAACTAGATTGAGAAGTAATGACCAACTCCACCAGCGTCATACCCTGGTTGTTGAGGGCTTCTTCACCAATACTTACCGCAGATTGGGATTGAATTTTTACCAGGTCTTTGAGCCCTTTGATCTTTTCAACATTGCACCGAACTTTCAGTACGTCGCCGGAGAGCAGCACCATATCGCCGGGCGGAAGCCCATATTTTTGTCCATTACGTCGAACTTCCAGGATATCCATTTCCAGTTCCTTGACAATCGGGCTATCCATGATGCGCTGACCTGTGAAGGCCCCATCTTCTTTTAACTCAATTTCAGTAAGGAAGTCCCGGAAAGAAACACTGCTTTTGAATCCTTCGGCCACCGATCGGTCGGGAAGAAGTTTTATTCCAATGAAGGCGATATATAATGTGCCAATCACGAGAAAGATCAGGCCAAGGGGAGACATTTCGAACATGCCAAACTCGGGCAGTCCGTTTTTCATCGCCACACCCGACACGACGATATTGGTAGACGTACCTATCAGAGAGCAAACGCCCCCAAAAATGGATGCGAAGGAGATAGGAATGAGCAGCTTGGAGGGACTTATATTGCTGGTGTGAGCGATCTGCACAGCAACGGGGATAAATACCGCTACTACTGGCGTATTGTTGACAAACGCCGAAATGAACCCGACAAAGAGTACAAGGCTGATCATCCCAAGAAGGTAATTCGATTTGAACAGGCCGGCAAGCTTGGGTGTCATCAGCTGAAGCGCACCCGTTTTGAGCAGTGCTGCGCTGAGAACAAACATGAAAGCCACGGTAATGGTGGCCGGATTGGCAAAGCCGGCTACACCTTCCTCAGGGCTGATAATGCCGAGGAGAACAAGTGAAGACAGGATGAGTAATGCAACAACATCGATTGAGAAGAACTCAGTGACGAATAGCAGTACTGCCACTACTATCACTCCTAATACCAACCATGCATCTAGCCCCATATTTTCCGAATAAGCGGGCAAATATTATAAAATCTATAAACTATACCAAATTAGTAGACTTTTGGACGAAGAAATAATTACTTTTGAACCGATTCCTTTTCGATGATGGAAGCCAGGGTGTTTTGCTTTAGGATGTGAACGGTCTCATTTCTAACAGCCATAAATACATCCCGGATACCACAAGTTTCCTCGTCTTTACACTCCTCGCAGCGTTCATAATATTTGTAGGTAACGCAGGGAAGTAACGCAATAGGACCATCAAGCAAACGCATAACATCAGCTACGTTCACTTCCTCAGGGGGCTTAATGAGGTAGTATCCGCCGCCCTTTCCCTTTTTACTGGCGAGTATGCCTGCATTTTTCAGATCAAGAAGAATAGCCTCAAGAAACTTTTGGGGGATGTTTTCCTGCTCGGAGATATGACTAATTAGCACCGGGCCCTGCTCGAATTTTTTGGCCAGGTGAACCAGCGCATTAAGTGCATACTTGGTTTTCTTTGAAATCATTAACAGCTACTGAGTTGACAGCGCAACAAATATAACTATATAAATAGAACCCGAAGAAAATGGTGCGTGGGTTCCCATTCCTAAAAAATTTGTTGGTGCCGTTGAGATACTTCTATAGCTTCTCAAAAAATATTCCATGAAGAGAAGAATCGTTTTGCTGCTGCTGCTGGTTTTGAGTTTTGGAAGCGGATTTTTTGTCGCTTCGAAGAACCCGTTTTCCAGGAAGGACATAGGCTCGGCACAAAAACTTATCGGTTTGCAATTTAGCAAGGGCGATGTCGACACAATGTTCAGCTATCTGGAAAGGAACCTGACGGGTTATGAAGCGATGAGAAACCTTCGGTTGCCCGAGACAGTTGTGCCGCCACTCCTTTTCACCACCAATTATCGGGTGGGCTCGAAAGAACAGCACAAAAAAATCGAATGGTCTGTGGAAGCCAATCCGGATGCAGTTTCTGAAGAGGAGCTGGCTTTTTTTAGTGTCGAACAACTTGCTGCGCTAATCAAAGCAAAAAAAGTTTCTTCAGTTGAGCTGACTCAGCTATTTCTCAGCAGGATTAAACAATACGACCCATCGCTGTTGGCAGTAATAACCGTAACCGAGGAGCTTGCTTTAGCCCAGGCTCGAAAAATGGATGAAGAGCTTGCCGTAGGTAAATACCGGGGCCCGTTGCATGGCATACCCTACGGCATTAAGGATTTGTTTGCGGTGCAGGGTTACCCCACCACCTGGGGTTCAAAGCCGTACGAGCATCAGGTGCTGGATTACAATGCTACAGTGGTAACAAAGCTTGAGGAGGCCGGGGCCGTGCTGGTGGCGAAGCTCACCTCAGGTGCTCTTGCCCGTGGCGACGTCTGGTTTGGTGGGCAAACGAAAAACCCCTGGGATACCACACAGGGAGCCAGCGGCTCCTCGGCCGGAGTGGGATCGGCCGTGGCTGCGGGATTAGTGCCATTTGGCATTGGTACGGAAACTCTTGGCTCCATTGTTAGCCCGTCTTCCCGCTGTGGTGTGACCGGGTTGCGCCCTACTTTTGGAAGGGTGAGCCGAAACGGCTGCATGAGCCTGAGCTGGAGTATGGACAAGCCTGGGCCAATTGCCAAAACAGCCATGGATTGCGCCATTGTGTTAGAGGCCATTATGGGACCTGACAACCTCGATCTTACTGTCGATGATGTTCAGCTGCAGCATCCGGCGGTGCTCTCGGTCAAATCGTTGCGAGTGGGCTATTTGAAGGGCATGATGGAGAACGATAGCACAGAGTTGGGGAAAAATGCCATTGGCCTGCTCAATCGACTAATGGAGGCAGGTTATGAAATGCAGGAGGTTGAGTTGCCTGCTGAGGATTCAATTCCCTACAGCGCTTTTGACGTAATCCTTAGGGCCGAGGCCGGTGCTTTTTTCGACGAGCTGGTGCGGAGCCACGAAGTCGATAAAATGGTCGAGCAGACGGGCGGATCGAGGGCTAATTCGCTAAGACAATCGAGGTTTATACCAGCCGTGGAATACCTTCAGGCCAATAGGCATAGACAGGTGTTGATGGACAAAATGGACGAAACCATGGCTGAAATTGACATACTCATTGCACCTACTTTCGGTCGCCAGCTATTGATAACGAACCTGACAGGTCATCCGGCGCTGGCATTTCCCACAGGTTTCGACGACAAATCGAGACCAACAAGCCTTACCCTGGTCGGTCATTTATTTGAAGAGGAAGAGCTGGTTGCCTTTGGATCAGAGATTCAGGCACTGACGGACTTTCACCTACAGCATCCTCCGATGTTCAAATAGAAAACCCTTCTGTCGCAGACAGAAGGGTTTTCTATTTGCTATAGGAAGTGATTTTTATTCGCCCACCATTATGAACGCACCCCAGTAGTATGGCTCAGGGTATTTTTTCTTCAGGGCCTTTTGTGCATTGATAAATGAGGCGTGCTTATCACCTGTTTTCAGCCAACCCTCATAGAAGTGAGTCATGAGCTCTTGTGTGGCGTCGTCATCTACCGTCCACATAGACATGATCATGCTTTTGGCTCCTGCCACTCTGAATGCTCTCTGAAGCCCGTAAACACCCTCTCCGTTTTGAATCTCGCCAAGACCCGTTTCACAGGCGGATAGCACAACTAGTTCAGTACCATCAAGGTCGAGGTTCATTGCTTCGTAGGCCGTTAGAATTCCGTCGTCGTCTGTCATTTCGCCAGTGGCCAGAAAGCTATTGGCACCTGCAAAAATAAGCCCCGACTTGAGGAGTGGGTTTTCTATATACTTCGTGTCAATCGCTTCTTCAGGCTTGGGGTCTTCCAAAAAGAACCCATGGGTAGCTACGTGCAAAGTGCGTGGATAACGGACGTCCTTGAGCGAGGTCTCAATGGCATTGTCTCCCAGTACAATTTCCGACGAGGTTTTGCTTGACGCATAAAGGGCGTTAATTTTTTCCACCTCCACTTTTGTTCCCGGAAGAAGCGCAAGCAGGTCGTCGCTGTTGATGTAGCGGTTGAGGTTTCCTCTGATTCCTCGTGGAAGGCCCCTGGAAGCTCCCCTTGTTAAGCCACGACTGGCACCTTCTTCACCATCTGAGCCTCTTGACCCTCGTGTTCCCCTTGTTCCCCGAGTACCTCCCCTGGTGCCCCGCACCTCACGACTGTCGCCACGGCCTTCGGCAGCGGCGGTAACCACGCTCGCTGCTATTGCGTCCTCAGCCAGGATGTCTTCAAAGGCTCCTTTATTGTAGTTGGGATAGCCTATGAGCACCGCCTTGCCGTCCTTAGTCTGAAAGGCCGACGGTTTTCTTTCCTCTACGATGTCTTTGGTATTGGTTACTACCTGAATCTCTATTTCGTCGAGGGTGTAATTGCCGGTATCTGGGTTTCGCAGGGTATAGATACTGATTTGGTTAAAGGCTCCATCTGGTGACAAATACACCTTTTTGACGCCTTCTAACTTATTGGCGATAGGCTTCCAGAATAGCCCGTAAGAGAAGTCTTCTTCAATTTTGTACCGGATGGCATTCCTGTAGTTGGCCAGGTAGCGATCCTCCATTTGGTTACCATTTCTTATAATCACAAGGTCAGGGTTGTCCTTTGTGTCACTGCGAACAACCAATGCTGCGTAATAAACATTGTCGGTAAAAATGCCGCTCGAATCGGGCTTGAATTCTCTAAAGCGGATAATTTCTACAGCCGCTTCGCCAGGCTTAAGCTTGTCTCGCACATTTTGCCAGGTGTAGTCTTTCTTCACAAAAGTATTCGAGAAAGCGGCTGAAGCAGTACTTAACTCCCTTTCAAGGGTATTGGCAATGTCAGACAGTGAGTCAATTTTTCGATTTCTGATGTCGAGTTCCTCATCATTGGAGGAATATAGTTTGGCAATTTTTTCCTTCTGACTTATCCAATCCTGATACTTGTTGATGATCACCGTGTCACCGCTGTTGAGGATGCTTTCACGCACTTTGTTGGTGGCATACAGAATCAAGCCTTTCGTAGCCAGCTGAATATTGTACATATCGCCAATAAGGGCAGGGTTGTCTTTGAACCTGTCGATGGCAAAAGAATTAAACTCTTCAAAGGCAGTTCTTAACTTGGTATAGTAGAAGGTCGCTTTTTCGTCTTCGCTAAGAATGGGGAAATAAGCGTTGATCTGAGTGAAAAAGTTATCAAATGTTTCCTTGTAGAATGCTTCAGCACCTTTTGAGTCCTTTTGGGCCCATTTGAGGATAGCCAGCTTATTTGTCGTTTCAGCATATTTTGGATGAGTGGCACCCAGCGCTCTTTTCCTTATTCTTAAAGATTCGTTGTAATACTTATCGGCCTCGCTATAGTTTTCCCGTTTGAACTGAAGATTACCCATGTTGTGTACGCTATTGGCGTAGTCCGGATGATCATCTCCCAATACGGCTTTGTCAGTGGCCAGCACTTCGGTCATTGTGCTGAGAGCCTTTTCCAGCTGGCCGTCGTTGATATACGCAAGTGCCAGGTTGGCCTGGGAGTAGGAGTAGTCGAAGCTTTCAGTGCCCATAACGCCGCCGATGATGCGCAACGCTTCTTCATACGCTTCAATGGACTGAGCATGATTGCCCATATAGTTATATACAGACCCAAGAGCGTCGAGAGAATAAGCGTACAGTGGAGACTCCGTTCCGTACAGTGTAGAATCTATTTTTAGCGCCTGTGTGAAGTAAGTAATGGCATCGTCGTAAAGGCCCATTCTGAATTTAACGGCACCTGTATAGTTGTAAATAAGGCTTTTTACCTGTTCGTTTTCTCCCTGAAGTCTATCGAGAATTGAATTAGCTGCTGTGAGTGTTTCCTCGGCTTCTGAATAGCGGCCAGCAGATTGATAGAGAAAGCTCAAACTTCCCAATGCGACAACATAGTCGAGTGAAGCACTCCCGACGCTATTTTCCAGCAACTCAAGTGCCCTTTCGAAAGTCCTTTCTGATTTCGAGAACTCTCCGGTAGCGGTGTATAAAATGGCGAGGTTGGTGACCACCGAAGGATAATTCGGATTGTCACTATCAATCTCCCGCATCAGTTTTCTCAGTGTTGTTTCGCTGTCTTTGTAGCGTCCCATACTCTTGTAGAGGTCAGCAAGGTTTTTCACTGTCCTGGCGTACTCCTCACTTTTATTTCCATAGATCTTTTTGTCTTCGTCGACCAGCTCTAAAAACAGCTTTTCTGACTCCTGATAGTCGCCAAGCCCCATGGCATAGAAAGCCAGGTTGAACAACAAACCGCCATAATTGTATTCTGACTTATCCTGAATGGATTGTCGTAGGGCATATTCCTTTTTGTAGTAATCATAGGCCTTCATGGGGTCGCCCTCCACATCGTAGGACTCACCCAAAAACGAGTAAACCAGGGCCGTAAGGGTGTCTTTTTTAGGCTCGGAGAATTTCAGAAGATCAGCTTCCAGATCAAGAATAGTAGCATAGTCATAATCGTCATAAGCTTTTTTTGCCTTCTCAAAAGTCTTTTTGAATGGCTTACTGTCAAACTTGTACTGGGCTGATGCAGGCAAAAATGCCGACGCCATAAAAAAAATCAGAATGCCTTTAAAAATCAAAATGTGGGTCTTCATGAACCGTCAGATTTAGGTTGATTGCTTTAACCGAACAAGTTACAACATAGAAATATAATAATCCCAGAAAAAAATTGGATTTCTCTAATTCAAATATGCAAGGTAAAAGTTGACTTACAAATACCCTGAAGACGGTATTTCTTGAAGATCATGTGTAAATTATTTTTGCTGATGGCAGCTACTAAATTCGTTTTATTGCTTATTTTTAAGGTATACATCCACTTCCCGGCAAAAACATAAATGAAAAGACTCCTCTATAAGTCCCTAATGGGGCTTTTTTTTGTAGGCTCTCCCCTTTTTGTGTTTGAATCATTTTCGCAACAAATTGCTGTAAAAGGTCTTGAAGATACAGCTATTGGCAACAACGCCCTGGGGGCGCCCGACCTTGCTGACGGTACCGATTTTGGGAACGTCCCGGCGGTAACAACCGGAGCCAGAATACTGACCCTGGAAAACCTTGACGTTTCAGCGCTAAACGTTTCGTCCGTAAGCTCCGACAATCCTCGATTTACCATCGGCGTCTTCACAAGTGGGATTGTTGCCCCGCTTTCAACCCAGGTTTTTACGATCACATTTACTCCCATTGGTCTTGGGCCGGAAAGTGCTTTGATCACTATTATTTCGGATGACGGCTTTGGAAATGATACCTATGAATTCAATATAACAGCTTCAGCCATTGATCATTTTGAGACGGCTGTGGCTGGCGGTTGGTCTGACCTGGGAACCTGGGGAAGCACTACTACGCTTCCCGGGTCTTCAGACAACGTTGTCATTTATCACGATGTCACCTTAGATGGCGATGCTGTTGTCAATGATTATACTTTGGATTTTGTCAACTTCGACTTTGGCACTTTTGATCTGGAGGTGCTTGGCGATCTCGTCGTTGGGGGCGTGTTTCAAAGCCAATCAGGTGCTGTACTTTCTTTAACGGCTAATGGTCCCCAGTCTTTGGATTTCGGCTGCGAAAATATCCAGACCGTTGTTTTCGGAGGCTCTGGGGTTAAAAGTATGACTGGTTCGGGTTTTGACGTGCAGGAGCTGCTTTGGATCAAAGATGATGCCGTGCTACAGGCAAATGGCATACGCATAGCGCTTGAGCAAAATGCAAACTGGCTGGAACAGGACAATGGGTATTTTGATCCCGGGTATGACTATCACACGACCTACCTGAGAGGTACGTCACATAATATCACAACCAATACGGGCAGCCGTTTCGGTTATCTACAAATCAGTGCTGACGTAACTTTTAGCACGAATATAGATGCTGTGTACTACATCGGCCTAAACGACGTCGTACTTAACATAGGAGCTAATACGCTATATGTAAAGGAGAACTGGCAATTTGATGGCACCAACTCTTTTACGCTCAATCACGATCCGGGTGCGCTGATTGACTTCCCTTACCCTGGAACGCTGTATTTCGGCGCCAATGGAGGCGAGGTCTATCCGGAAGTGAGAATCTCCGGAGGGGGCAATGCAAGCTTCTATGGCTCAATTTATTTTGGCGAGGAATTAAATATTGACGACGGTCAGCTGAATGCCAGTGACGTCTACATGTATTTTACCGGGGCCAACGGCATCAATGTTAGCAATGGTGCATCTCTCGCTATTTTTGGTAGCTCAGGTCTGAATTTTGACGTGGGCCAAATCAGCAGCGACGGGAGCGTCTTGTTTCAGGGCTGGAACTGGGAATCGTTTGTGTCAGTTACCGGCAATGGTTTTACGATAGAATCTGCGGGGGGCTCGGCTGAGATTGGTGCATCCTACACCTCGTTTTCCGGGCTTGGTGGCAACGGGATAAGTATTCTCGGCGGCTCCGTGAGCTCCACCCACAATTTTTCAAACACAAGATTCAGCGGAAACGGAACAGCGTTGCTCACATTTGGAGATGTTGACGTCACCGACCCCATAGCGGGTGCTGAATTTTACAGCGGGCCAACTTATAACGTGCAAAAGCTTGCCGGAAGCCAGACGGTGACATTTTTTAATGCCACAGGAGATCTGGCGGGAGAAGAATTTGAAAATCAGCTTTCGGGTAATATCCTTTGGACATATCTGCAGAATGCTATCAGCTTTACCGGCACTGAGTATGTAACCGGCGATGGCATTTCGCTGCCTCAGGGCAATAGCCCTAGAACGGTTGAGGCGTGGGTCCGGGCAAGTGGCACCAACGATGACATATTTAACTACGGCACGCCGGTGCTCCGGTTTGGTATCGACAACAACCGAATATTCTTGGGCGAAGCATATACCGAACCCATCGTTACCAGCGAAGAGTGGCAACATGTGGCTGCCTCTTACAACGGAACAGCGATAAGCTTTTACCTCAATGGAGTGCTTGTAGAAACCGAGAATATCTCTGCCCTTGCAACATCCGGTAACGATTTCATGATAGGGCGCTTTGATGACTCCTACTTCAATGGAGAAATTGATGAGTTGCGGATTTGGAATACTGCAAGAACGCAGAGCCAGATAGCTCAGGCCATGTTCCAGAAGGTGAGCCCATTACCGCCCTCACTTGTTGCTTACTTTGGCTTTGATCACAGCTCTGGCGCACCCATCGAGTTGATTTCACAAACGGCCACTAATCAATACAATGACCCAACATATGTTGCTTCTGACGCATTCGCACCCAAATTGCTTAGACCCTCAAGTGTAAATTATGATTATTTTACCCTGAACTGGGTGCCTGTTTATCACGCCTCTTCGGTCGTATATGAGCTGGACGACGATGAGGACTTCAGCTCGCCGATTGATGCCGGCTACACCAACTCACCCTATGGCGCTTCGGAGAATATCTATGTTAACCTGACAGGGTATTTGAACACAAAGCTCTATCTGCGAATCTATTATGACGACGGTGAGATCAGCGGCTATTCCAACACGATGGAGTTTATGGTGACCCCAGGAAACGCAATTCATTTTGATGGTGCGGAGGACTACGTATTGGCTCCGGCTTTTGACTTTGTGTCCAACAGTTTTACTATTGAAGCCTGGGTGCGGCGGGACGACATTGGTTCGGGATACGAAATGCTCTTCAGTATGGGGCCTGAGGCTCCGAATAATCGGCTGCACATTGGTTTCAATAACGACGATTTCTTTTTCAACTTTTGGGCGAATGATCTTAATATACCTGATGTAGCCGCCGAAGCTGGTACCTGGCACCACTGGGCCATGTCCTACAATTCAACCACCAATGCACGAATGGTGTTCAAAGACGGGGTGATGGTGGGAAACGATGTTTCCACTAACGATTTTTTTGGCACCGGATCCTTGGAAATCGCCCGGTACGTGGACAATACTAACCATTTCGATGGCAGCATCGACGAAGTCAAGATTTGGGATTATGCGAAGACTGACTTTTCTGACCGTTTTTTCAGCTCTTCCGGCAAAGAGCAGGGCTTGCTGGCCTACTACGCCTTCGATGATGACGCCGGCAATATTTTGACCGATTACTCTCCGGCACACCAGGATGGTTTGCTGATAAATATGCTCGGTTCTGAATGGGAGGCCTCGGAAGCGATGACGCCACGCCAGTATCAAATCACCTATGCAACTGAATACGGGTTTACAGCCAACTGGTCGGCCGCCGCTGCAGTTGATGTTTATCTCGATACTGATACTGATCTCTCATTTGGGGGCTACCAGTCTCGCTTTGTTGGCAATGGTTCACTTTCACAAAAAGCTATTACAGCCTATTCAACACCAGGGCAAAAATATTATTCCAGACTGTACTTTACTGACGGGTTTAGTAGCAGCCCTTATTCGACGACCGTTGAATTTATGACGATGCCGGGCAATGCACTTGACTTTGAAGATACAGACAATCACTATGCGAATCTTGGCAATGCAATGAGCAACCAGCTTGGTGGAGCTACTGCGCTGACGGTGGAGGCTTGGGTAAAACGGGAATCCTCAACACTGAATCAACCTATCGTTACCAATTTTAATACTGGGGGGGCGTCGGGTATGCAATTTTTGTTTAGGATTGATAATGATTATCCGGCTCTTTGGTTGGCATCTGGTGATCCTAACTCTTATTCATCAGTCGTCGCAACAAGCCCAATACCTCTTAGCACGTGGACGCACGTGGCGGCTTCCTGGGATGGTAGCGATGTAGTCATATATATCAATGGAACTCAAGTATTTTCAGGCCCATTGGCGGCCACGCTGCCTATCTTTTCCAATGACGTAACTATTGGAGGCAATTCGGGTGTCGATTTTTTTGACGGCCAGATAGATGAGCTAAGAATTTGGAGTATCACCCGATCAGGGAGTGAAATAGCTAACAACCGATTTGCTACGCTTTCGGGGTCAGAAGCTGGGCTGCTGGCTTACTACAGGTTCGACCAGCTCACAGGAGATATTCTCCCCGATCTATCTAAAAGTCAGTTTGATGGTCAGCTGAATAACGGGCTTTCCAATACACCGGCTGCAGATGGCGTAACATACGGACCTCTTTGGACTGCCTCTTCAGCGATGGAATCAACAACGCTGCCGGTTGCTCCGTCCGGACTTATCGTCTACCGAACAACAGCACCGGGGGATCTACAGTTTAGCTGGAGCGATAATTCAAATGACGAAACAAGCTTCAGGGTAGAATATGCCACTCTATATGATTTTTCGGATGGTTCTGAATTTATAGCGGTGGGCGCAAATACGGAGTCTATCGAACTGGGTTTGGGTGAGAACCAGACGGGGTTCTTTAGAGTAGCAGCTTATAACGCTGCCGGTGTTAGCTATTCCAATGTTGAATCGGCCTCGACGGAAGTCTATCCTGGTAGAGCTGTGTCATTTGATGGTGTTGACAATTACGTAGTGATACCACATAGCCCAGATTTTGACTTTGGAACTAACGACATAACCGTGGAGCTGTGGTTTCGGGCCAGGTCAGTTGGCCAGCTCTTTCAAAAAATGAATGCAGGTACGGGCTTTGGCGGATTCAGTGCGTTTGTAGACACAGATGGCTTGAGTATAACTATTTTTGATGACTTAGGAAACAATGGCGGAACCCCGCTGGCGACGGGTAAAGACTATCGGGACAATGTATGGCACCATCTAGCAGTAAGTATTAACAGAACGTCAAACTTATTGACCTTGTATGTAGACGGGGTAGCGTCAGGCACGATCAATTTGACGTCCCTGCTGATCACCACGGGCAGTATAACCTCAACGGATGGATTTTATATCGGCGCTTACCACAACAATTCGGGTTCGCCTTTTACCGCAACTTATATTGATGCTGATGTTGACGAGTTCAAGGTGTGGAACAATTTAGCCAAAGCCGACTTTTCAGACCGTTTTCAGCCTCTCAATGGCGATGAGCAATACCTCGTGGCTTACTATCCTTTTGACGAGGGAGCTGGATTGAAAACCGTTGACCGGAGTATTAATGTCAATGACGGAGACTTGCTGGGAGCCTCCTGGGTTGTTTCCGACGCCGGTGTGCCAAATACGCCTGAAAATCTTTGGGTAAAGTACACGAATGGACAGGTTTATCTCAATTGGGACTTTGTGAGTACCATCGAGGAAGGGTTGGCGGTGGAGCGTTACCACAATGGACCGGGTTACGAGGTTCTACAGACCTTAGCTCCCGGTAGTGTTTTTTTTGTGGATACCGACGTGCTTGAAGGAGAAAAATATTACTACCGTGTTGCGGCATCAGCGGGCCCCGTTCTTTCTGACTATTCCAATATTGTATTTGCAGATATTACCGGGTCGGGCAATGCCATAGTTCTTGATGGGCTGGACGATTACGTGGAGATTCCAGACGTATCAAGCCTTGACCTTGCCACCAATTTTACCATTGAGAGCTGGGTTTACGTCAACACACTTCCTCCGACGGACTTTGAAGGGATTGTTTCCAAATGGGACTCAGATCTAAATGAGAGATCCTATGGACTTGCCGTATCAACAACCGGCAATGTCATCCTGGCGGTGTCGGCTGATGGTGTTTCTACGTTTGTTTTAAGCTCCAACAAGTCGCTGGAAGCCGGAAAATGGTACCATGTAGCTGCTACATTTTCGACAAGTACAACAGCGCAGCTTTTTATCAATGGTAAGCTAGATAAAGTGCAAAATTCGGGTCTGCCCGGCTCTATCTTTTCTGGTAGTGCCCCTGTACTGGTAGGCAGCTTCGGCGTGGCTGTCGGCGATGAAAATAAACTTGATGGATTAATTGATGAACTCAGGATTTGGGATGTGGTAAGAACCGACTACGAGATAGCCGAAGCGGCCCATGCCAAGCTCAATGGTGATGAATTCGGTTTGGTTAGCTACTACAATTTTGATGAACAGGACGGAATTATCGTTAGGGATCAGGCTGGAAATAATGACGGCATAATTGGCAACTCTGCGGGGCAAGAGTGGGGTGAGTCAGGTGCATTTGCTCCATTTCTTTACCAGGCAACAAATGCTGCAATCGAATCATTTGACTTGAACTGGGCAGAAGTACCCTCAGCCGAAAGTTACCTGATCGCCTTTACGGCCAACCCATCCTTCAACTCTGAACTATTACAGTTTTTCGAAATCAACGAGCAGTCAGGCTCGGGTACCGTTTCGACGTCTCTGCTACCCGGCACCAAATATTATGCGAAGGTTGCTTTCAAAAAAGGCAACTATACCAGCCCGGCGTCAAACGTCACAGAGTTTATGACCGTACCCGGCTACGCCCTTTCCTTTTCCGGCAATACTTCTGGCGAGGTAGTAATTGTCCCGGCAAATCCGACCCTCAACCTCGGCGTAGGTACCTGGGAGGCTTGGGTAAATATGCAAGCGCTCGAAACCTCCAGGATCATTTTTAAAGACAATGGGGCTGGCCTCGGAATGTACGAGCTGTTTTATAATGACATAAACTCCAGGTTTGAGGTTGAAATTAAGGTGGCTACAACGACCTACCAGGCAATTTCCAGCGTAGTGTCCTCCACAGGCACCTGGAATCACCTAGCTGGCGTTTTCGATGGAACGTCGCTTAAGATGTACCTGAACGGGGATTTGACGGAGACTACTACCATTAGCGGCGTGATAGATGCCAACCCAGGTGCGCTGGGCATAGGTGGCGATCCGGATGGAAATATATCCTCCAATGCCATCATCGATGAAGTACGGATATGGAATACCCCTCTTTTAGAATCTGAAATCCAGAATAACATGTTTCGCACGCTTACCGGCTCGGAAGCAGGCCTGGTGGCGTACTACAGGTTTGACGAGACAACTGGCTCGGTATTACCAGACCTTAGTGTGAACGGGAACACTGGAACACTGGTGAACTCACCTGCCTGGGTTTCGTCAAATGCTTTTGAGCTTGATACTGGAGGACCCGTGGGAGTTGTCTACGTTAAATCGGATGCTTCAGGAAACAATGACGGAACATCATGGGCAGACGCCTTTGTGGACTTACAGGCAGCTTTGGCGGCTGTAGTGGATGGCGATCAAATCTGGATTGCGAATGGTACTTACAAGCCTGATGGCTCCGCCCCTGGCAACACTTCGCTTTCGTTCATTGTTTCTGTTAATGACCTGAGCATTTTTGGCGGGTTCAGCGGCACGGAGAGCAGCCTGGCCGAAAGGTATGCTGACCCATCGCAGACGGTATTGACTGGCGACCTCAATGGTGACGACGACTTAATTTTTTCTAATATGCTGGATAACACTAACAACGTTGTCCTTATTAACAATGTCACAGGTGTCTATATTGACGGACTGACCATCAAAGGAGGCAATGCTGCCGTCTACGGAGGCGGAATTTCCTCTTCTGCGGCGGATTTTACGCTCAACGAGGTGTTCGTTGAATACTGCATTGCTGGTACAAGTGGCGGGGGTGCATATGTAGTGGGTGGCGATGTCACCATTCTCAACAGCCATTTCCAGAATAACTATGCCACGACTGGCGGCGGAGCCTATCTGAATACATCGGAGCCATTTATCTATCGCAGTGTTTTCCAGTACAACGACGCAGTTTCCGGCGGAGGGCTTTATCTGGATGGGTCGAACCTGATTGACAACTCAGTTAGCTACTACAATAAGTTTCTCTACAACGGAGCAACCGCTGTCACAGGCGGCGGTGTGTACTTAAAAGAGAGTTACTTTGAAGCTTTTCAGAACCTTTTTGCTGGTAACAACGCCTACGACTACGGTGGGGCAATTCATGTGGATAATCTTTCCACCTTTGTTTCTGTCAACTCCACAATAGCTGACAATGCGTCGAATGATGGCACCGGAGGACTCAACTTTTCTTCCGGAGCTACGATTCTAATCAACAACACTATTTTTTGGGGCAATACGTCAGCAGCCCAGCTATCCAGCTATCAGAGTATCAATAACGGGGGGGCATTCGCTATGAACAACTCTATTGTTCAGGAGTGGGATAAGAATATCTATACTGCGGCTGCAGCAAACAATGTCAATAATTTCGACCCACTGTTTGTTAATTCGGCCAATGGAGATTACCGTCTATTGCTTGCTTCTGCGGCGATTGACATAGGTAACAATATTGCGCTTGAGCAGCCATTTTATATCGATATTTTCGATGAAGACCAGGACGCTGATTATTTGGAATACGCCCCCCTGGATTTGGCAAAAAACCCAAGGTACTATGGTTCCTCGGTAGATGCTGGTGCATTTGAGCACCAGGGCGGCCCGGATCCAGTGCCATTTCTTTATGTCGACAGCAACGCATCGGGAAATAACGATGGTACGTCGTGGGCCGATGCCTTTAATGACCTTCAGGATGCACTTGCGGCAGCCACTGTTGGGACAGAGATTTGGGTGGCTGCAGGCACTTATTATCCTAGTGGCGACGACCCTTCAGTTTCGTTCGTTATACCTTCGGGAGTATCGCTGTATGGAGGATTCAGCGGAACGGAGACTGATCTTTCGCAAAGGGATGTGGTTTCTAACATCACTATTCTGGAGGGGGACTCTCCCAATTTTCTTAACAGTTACCTCGTTGTTTACATTGCAGGATCGAGTAATAACGCTCGTTTGGACGGCTTTACAATTAGCGGAGGAAACGGTGAATACGGCACCGATAATTATGGAGGCGGCATCAAAATAGAGGGTGGTGCGGAACCGGTTTTGGCCAATCTGACTATTCAGCTTAACCAAAACGACTTCGGTGCTGGTTTATACGTCAACGGAGGCATAGTAACCATTGACAAATCGAATTTTGTCTCGAATGCTGTCATCAATTTTGGCACAGGCGGTGCTATTTATGCTGATAATGCGGTTTTGATAATCACTAATACCAGATTCGCAGACAACACTGCCTGGGAGTCAGGTGGTATTTATCTTTCTAACAGCTCATTACTAACGGCAGTAAATGTTGATTTTGACACTAACAGTGCATTCGGCTTAAACGGTGGAGCCTTGGAGGCAGTCGATTCCGATGTGTCAATCACCAATGGCAGGTTTTATAATAACTATGGAAACCCCGGAGCGGGTATCCTTTTCAGCTCCACTTCTGCAGACCATGACCTGGAGTTGAGTCAAACTACTTTTACTACTTCCTCCAGCAGCGACGGTGTTGCCATACAATCTTCAGGAGGCTTTTATTCGAGCGCAACCATCACCAACAGCATTTTTTGGGCAAATGTTGGAAGCCAGATCAATATCGTGGATGACGGATCCAATTTGAGTGTATCAAACTCGATCATAGATGCCTGGAACATCACTGACTACGCTGGTTTTTCTGGCTCGATCATGGAGTCTAATGTCGGGACGGGAGATCCATTGTTCACGAGTATTGGCACGGGTGATTTGACAATAACGGAGGGTTCATCAGCTCAGGATTTTGGAGATGTGCTATTGTTACCTTTCGACGATTTGGATATCGATGGAGATGATGTCACGGTCGAGGTTTTGCCTCTTGATTTGGCGGGGAATCCAAGGGTGTCTGGTATCTACCCAGATGCGGGAGCGTATGAACTGCAGGTGGCATCTTCTCCATTTGTGGTCACGGAATCAAACTCCCAGATTACTCCGGGTCCTCTGGAACCGGAAACCTACAACGTAGTAGTGGCAGGTATTAGAGTGGACGTCACTCAAAACACACACCTCAACGCCATCACTTTTACAACCAATACTGATCTTTATGGGGGTTTGGAGAACTACCGGTTGTATTTCTCCGCCAACGAAACATTTGACTATCCCGGAGATACAGAACTCAGCGCTTCCCCGTTCGCATCCATCACCGAAATATCCTTTTCTTCGATGGCCTTTGAGCTGGGGATTGGTCAGCGATATCTCTATTTGGTAGCGGACGTCGCCAGTAACGCCAACCCGACCACGCCTCCAATCATGTTCAGCATGAATGAAACAGGAATAGTGTTTGGTAGTGGCACTGTAGCACCGTTCACTTATGTGAGCACAGAGGCCACTTTTACTTCCAATCCTCTGTACACGGTGGTCATTGTTAATGAAACAGGCAGTGGCGTTGCGGCGGCGCCTGGACAAGCCAGCGTTGTGTTGATGGAACTCCTTATTGAGGCGACGCCATATGGGGAAATGACCTCGGTTGCTTATGACTTTTCTCAAGACCCTGCCAGCAATCTTCAAAATTATCGTCTGATCGTATCGATCGACGACGATATACTGACTCCTGGTGACAACGACACCTACGGCTACACGGAATTGAGCAGTACGCAGGTAGCTTTTTTTGGAATTGCAGGCGGTCTTTCTGGCTCCGGGAAATACTTTTTCCTCGTGGCAGACGTGCCCGCCCTTCCACCCGGAACTGTTACCCCCATCACATTTTCGGTGAATACCGGGAGCTTTGGGATCAATTTCGGCTCTGTGGCACCAACGAGCATAACCAGTGACCCCCTTACGGTTACTGTGCCCGGGGGTCCTTTTGTGGTAACGCAGTCAAATATCGAAGTGGAACCATCGCCTGTTCTTGCTAACAAACTCAATATCGTCGTCGCCGGCATCATGGTTACAGTCACCGAGCCGACTGCACTCACGGGTCTGACTTTCACCACCGATACCGATATTACAGCCTCGCTTACCAAATTCAGGCTGTTTTATTCAAACGACTGGAATTATGTTCACCTTGAGGAGGATCTGGTTAGCAACGCACCTGGCCTTTCGACGTTTGATATTTCGTTCTCCTCGCTTTCATTCGCTTTGGGGGTTGGGAACCATTATTTTTATCTGGTGGCTGACGTGAAACCTGACGCCACTCCTTCGAGTGAGGCAATTACATTTAGCATGGATGAAACAGACCTGAGCTTTACCAACGGCACAGTTGATCCATTCACGTATAACAGCACCACACTGTCGTTTACCGCCGACCCCAATATCTATGTTACCCTCACTAACAACTCGGGGGGTGAAGTATTTGCAGTGACGAGCCAACAGGATGTGGTGCTTCTCGAAGGTTTTGTGGAAGCCGACCCGTATGGAGAGTTTGTTGGAGCAAGACTGAATTTTTCGAGCGACCCGCTTGCCAACCTTGAGAACTTTCGATTGATCGTTTCGGACGATGATGCGCTCGGCACGCCAGTTGACAACATCTACGGAGTAAGCGAATTGAACGGATCGTATGCCGCCTTTAATGGACTTACCGAGAGCATTTACAACGGCGCAGGCAAGTACTTCTTCTTCGTGGCCGACGTTCAGGCCACAGCACCGGGCACCGGATCACCCGTCATCTTTTCGATGGACAACGGTAGCCTTACCCCAGTATTTGGAACAGTGACGGGCATCAGCATTTTAAGTGACCCGTTGACAGTTTTACCGCCGGGGGTCAACCCTCCGATTGTGAGCACTAATACGGGATTCACCCTCAACGAAGGAGCAAACCATGTTATAACGACCTCACAGCTTAGCGGCAGTGACGCAGATCTTCCTCCAGCATCGTCGCTGGTTTTCAACATCACCGCTGCACCCGCATTTGGTCAGGTGCTGAAGTCAGGACTGTCGGCATCTTCATTTACACAGCAAGACCTGATCACCGGACTGGTCAGCTATCAGCATGACGGCACTGAAAACTTTACCGACAGCTTTAGCTTTACATTGACTGACGGCACGTATACGACGGTTGTCAACACCCTGAATATAACGGTCAACCCAGTGAACGACGCTCCGGTTTTTGTAGCGCAAAGTTTTACAACTGTTGAGAATGATGCGGCCTTTGAGGCGCAGCTGGTATTTAGTGATGTGGATTCGAACCCGTTGAGCTTCTTTATAGTGAGTGGCAATACAGGCGGTACTTTTGCTGTTGATCCCAGCACCGGTTTAATTACAGTAGCTCAGGTAGTGGGTTTGGACTATGAAACGACTCCTGAATTTCAACTCAATGTGGGCGTGACCGATGCGGTGGATTCAGTGATTGCCATAATTACTATCCAGCTTACTGATGAGCCTGAGACCCCCGTTGCACTGGCTGCCGACAATGTGACGACCTTTGGCTTTACC
>TARA_R110001606_G_scaffold12306_10_pt1 | contig 132084 bp, 127 predicted proteins | sample TARA_R110001606 | Tara Oceans TARA_R110001606 (sample SAMEA4398315) | marine metagenome | biome: Polar Biome; feature: [SRF] surface water layer (ENVO:00010504); material: water (ENVO:00002006), including particulate matter (ENVO:01000060) such as... | depth 5 m | reverse complement strand
GAGGCGGGGCTCGCGGGCGACTGGGCCGCCCGGGCCACGGCCATCGTCACCAACAAGGTCTATCCGGCCCTGCGGCGTCAGGTTGCCCTGTTCGAGCGGGCCCGCCCGACAGCCCGTCACGACGCCGGGGTGTGGGCTCTGCCGCACGCTGAAGGCTATTATGAATACGGGATCCGCAACTACACCACGACCCGACTGACCGGGGCCGAGGTGCATCAGCTGGGCCTGACGCAGGTGGCCGAGATCACCGCCGCGGCCGACGCCATCCTGAAAGCCGAGGGGATGACCGAGGGCACGGTGGGCGCGCGTCTGGCCGCCATGGCCAAGGATGCACGCTTCATCTATCCGAACACCGACGCCGGCAAGCAGCAGCTGCTGGACGAACTCAACGTGCAGACGGCCGCCATGCAGGCCCGGTTGCCCGACTATTTCGGTATTCTACCCAAGGCTTCGGTCGACATCCGCCGTGTGCCGCCGGCGATCGAGGCCGGTGCGCCGGGCGGTTATTATCAGGGCCCGAGTCTGGATGGCTCGCGCCCCGGGGCCTATTACATCAACCTGCGCGATACGGCTGAATGGCCGAAATGGACCCTGCCGACCCTGACCTATCATGAGGCGGTTCCGGGTCACCATCTGCAGATCACCCTGTCGACCGAGGCCCAGGGCATTCCGACGATCCGCAAGCTGATCGGCTTCTCGGCCTATTCAGAGGGCTGGGCCCTGTATTCGGAACAACTGGCTGACGAAATGGGCGTCTATGCCAACGATCCGTGGGGCCGGCTGGGCTATCTGCAGAGCCTGTTGTTCCGGGCCACCCGTCTGGTCGTGGACTCGGGTCTGCACCACAACCGCTGGAGCCGCGAACAGGCGATCCAGTATATGGTCGCCACCCTGGGCGATCAGGAATCGAGCGTCACCACCGAGGTCGAACGCTATTGCGTCTGGCCGGGTCAGGCCTCGAGCTACAAGGTCGGCCACACCGAATGGGTGCGGCTGCGCGAGGAGGCCAAGGCGCAGCTGGGTGACCGGTTCGACATCAAGAGCTTCCACGACACTGCCCTGGCTTCCGGCGGCATGCCGCTGGAGGTGCTCAAGACGGTGGTCGGGGAGTGGGTGGCCTCACAACAGGCCTGAAGCTGCCGCCTCGCGCGAGATCGTCGGGTCGTTCTGCGACTCGGCGACCAGCCATTGTCTGAAGCGCACGATCTTGGGTGAGCGTCGGCGATCGATGGGCCAGCAGAGCCAATAGCCGTCGGTGAGCGGCACAGTCTGGGCAAACAGGCGAACCAGCAGCCCGGCCTCGATCTCGCGTCTGAACAGAATGGGCGACGCCAGGGCGACGCCCTGGTCGCCCATGGCCGCTGCCACTTCCAGCCCCTGATTGTCGGCCGTCAGCGTCAGGGCGGCCCGTGTCGGTGCCTCGACTCCGGCGGCGGTGAACCATGCGGACCACTCACTTTCCAGCCCGATGCGCGGGGCGGTCAGCAGGTCCGACGGCCTTTTCAGCGCCAGCCGTTCTGCCATCGCCGGGGTGCACACCGGGGTGAATGTGGCGGGCAGCAGCCGGACACTCTCCAGCCCAGGCCATTCACCGGATCCGGTTCGCAAGGCTACGTCGAAACCCTCCCGGGTGAGATCGATCAGCTGCGGGGCTGTGTCCAGCCGTACGGCCAGCCCGGGATTGTTCAACTGGAATCGACCCAGCCGGGGGGCCAGCCACTGGGTCGCTATTGTCGCCAGGGTGGTGATCGACAGGACCCCTTCGTCCGCCTCCGTCAGGTCACTCACGGCCCGACGCAGCAGGTTCATCGCCTCCGTCGCCGCGCGCGACAGGCGCTCACCCGCCTCCGTCAGCGCAACCTCTCGCGGCAGGCGACGAAACAGGCTTTGGCCCAGCCGTGTTTCCAACGACTTGATCTGCCAGCTGACGGCCGCCTGGGTCATGCCCAGTTCCCCGGCGGCGCGCGTGAAACTGAGCAGCCGTGCGGCCGCCTCGAAAACGCGGATGGACGCCAGAGGAATGCCGGTGAGTGGATCGACCATAAGGACGCCTTATGTGTGCGCGTAGACTTCTGGTTTGTCAGTAAACCGGCTCAACCCCATATGGCGGATATCGAAGCAACGCCAGCAAGGAGGCTGACATGGAAGAAATGCATCGCACTCATAAGGACACCAACTGGTCATGGATGTCAGCCGTATGGCGCTGGCTCCATCAGAATGCCGCGGATCGCATTCGCATGCAGCGTCGTCTCGTCGAGAGATAGTCGTCTTGCGGATCGGGCGGGGCTGCTCCCCCGGGGTCCCGCCCAATAGCCTCAGCGCGCCTGTCGGTTCGTGGGCGTGATCATTGGCTGCGCCACAGCGTCGGCCAGAACGGCGGGGGAATGCCGACGCAGTCCGCCATCGCCCGCTCGGTCTGGAGCCGGAAGGCGCTGCCCGTCCAGAGCCAGGTCTGCGACCGGCCGCAGTGCCCCCATTTGTTGCCCCAGAGGTTCTGGGTCAGTGTCCGCGTCCCGGCATCATACGCGGGATTGACGAAGGCGTCGGTCCCTTCCAGAGCTGCGGCCAGCGCCAGCCGCTGGGGATCGCGTCCATCAGGGCCGGTCAAGTACAGCAGATAGCCGGCGTTGTAGGTGGTCATGGAACACTGCGCGCCCCAGAGCTCGGTCGCGGCGTCCAACCGGGCGGAGATGCTGTGGGCAGGACGGTCCATTTCGCCCCAGTCGGTGCGGCAGGCGATCAGATCGGGCATGGACTGAACCGCGGCCGGGACAGCCACACCGTCGCCAAAGCCGATCTGCTCGATCGCCGCGGCCCCCCGGACTGACGGCAAAGGCGGCGGCGACGGCACGGTCGTCGCGGGTTGGTCGCCCCGATTCAGCAGTGCCGTCACCGTCCGGTCGCGTCCCTGATGTCCGTCAATCCAGCCGAGCGCCTGCGTGAACCCGGTCAGCGAGATGTCAGACGGGGTGTCTCCGCCGGTGACCTGTGTCGAGCGCGCCCCGGCGAGGGCGTCGATTGCGTCGCGCGCGGCCGCGCCCTCCAGGGTGCCGACCCAGCCGGAATCCGGCTGGGTCGATGGTGTCATAGTGAACGCACGATCGTTGATGCGCAGGCCGGTCGATGACGACGGGTCGACGTTCAACGATCCGGCGGCGATCCTGGGCCGGGCGTCCGGGCCGGCGGCCATGGTGATCAGGACCCATCCGCCCGCGTCATCGGATCGCCCACTCCAGGCAGAACAACCGGCCCCATTATCGCAGGATACCCGCCAGTCCTCGAAATTGCGTTCGACCGGAGCGGAGGTGTCCGATGCCATGGCGCGGTGGGGCGACGGATCTTCAGCGCTGACACCGTCGGCCAACGGCGCGTCCGTGACCTGGCTCGAACGCGTCCTCCACAGAGTCGGCCACAGGCGAGCGGGAATATTCCAGAGGTCCCGGGTGGCGCGTTCCGACTGCAGGGCGAAGGTGGTGCCGGTCCAGACCCAGTGCTGGACCTGGCCCGCACTGCCGGTGCCGCCCGCCCAGAGGTACTGGCTGAGGGTACGGGTGGCCGGATCATATTCGGCGTTGACGAAATCCACGGTCGGTTCGAGGGCCCCGGCCGGCGTCAGGGGGCGGGGGTCGCGTCCGCCCGGTCCCGTCAGATACAGCAGATGGCCAATATGGGAGGCCGCCAGGAAACAGTTGGGGCCCCAGAGTTCAGTCGAGGCATCGAGGCGAGCCGACAGGGCCAGGTCGGGGCGTGACGACTCCGGCCAGTCCCGACGGCAGCTCCGAATCTGTGGCATGGCATCGACGGACGGCGGTACCGGTACCCCCACACCGAAGCCCGTCTGATCGACGGCCGGGGCCGCCGTGATCAGCGGCAGGACCGGCGCAGGCGGCACAGACGTCTCAGGCCTGTCGCCGCGCAGCAGCAGGGCCGTGGGGGTCTGGTTGCGACCTTGATGGCGATCGACCCAGGACAGGGCCTGTGTCAGGCCGGACAGGGACACCGGGGCGTCGTCTTCACCGCCTGTCAGGGTCATGGACCGCGCGGTCGCCATGGCGGCGATCAGGGCGCGCGCGCCGTCACCGTCGACGCGACCGAGTCCGTCTTCCGGGGCCAGGCTTGACCAGGCGATGGGAACGCCCGAGTCGTTGATGCGAGGGACAGGACCCGTACCGTCTTCGCCGGGGTCAACGCCGACCGTGATGTCGGGAGCGGCGTCCGGACCTGCGGGCATGGTGATCAGGACAAAGCCGGTCACATGGCCTTTGTTGCCCGTATAGGCCGTGCAGAGCCCGCCATTGTCGCAGGCAACCCGCCAGTCCCGAAAGGAATGGGTGACCGGAACAGACATCGCTGCCGTGTTCTGTGCCAAGGCCGGCGCGATGCCGACGCCAGTGACCAGTAACAGCACGGCCGCCGCCGTGATCAGGAGCCGCATCGTCTCTCCCCGGTTTCTCGCCCGGTTCGTGTCCGGGCGGATGATGCCGGTACAAAACCCCACCGACGGAGGTCAGGCTACAGCACATCTGGCGATGTGACGATTCCAGCCTCACGGAAGGCAGACGGAGATCAGATATCCGGCCCCCGAATTCAGACAGTCAGTCCGTCGGCCTGACGCAGGCGGTTGTGAATGTCTGTGGCGGCGACGGCGGCTTCGGCGGTGGCCACGGCGATCTGGTTGAGGCCACGTACCACGTCACCGGCGGCATACAGGCCGGGTACGCTGGTGGCCTGGTGCAGATTGACCAGCAGGCGGCCGTCCTCGTCCGCATCGGCGGTCAGGCCGTCGGCCAGGGCGGTGTTGGCGGAGGTACCAAGCGCTGAATAGACCAGATCGAAGGTCTGGAACTGCCCGCCCCAACCCAGGGCGGTGACGCGATCGCCCCCAATCTTGACGTTCTCGATCGGGGTCTCGACCAGGGCGATGCCGAGCCGGGTCAGGGCTTCACGATCAGTCAGGGCCCCGGGTCGACCGGTGTGGATCAGGGTGACCCGGTCCGAATAGGTGCGCAGGAAGGCCGCTTCGCGCACGCCCCTGTCGCTGTCGCCGATGACGGCCACGGCCTTGTCGACGGCTTCGTAGCCGTCACAGATCGGGCAGATGCGGACCAGGGATCGCTGAATGGCGCGCTCCACCCCGGGCAGGTCGGGGTGATGATCAACGACGCCGGTTGCGAGCAGGACGGCGCGGATAGTGAAAGTCCGGCCGTTGAGTTCAGCCATGAAACTTTCCCTGTCGCGGCTCAGGTGCTCGACGCGGCCCTCTTCGATCACGGCACCGTACTCTCCGGCCTGTTCACGCATTCGGTTCAGGATTTGAGCGCCGGTGATGCCATCGGGAAAGCCCGGCATATTGTGACTGACCGGGATCCAGCCGGCCCGCGGTTCACCGCCGTCGGCGACCAGGACCCGGCGTCGGAACCGGGCCAGATAGGTGGCCGCGGTCAACCCGGCCGGACCCGCGCCGATGATCAGGATTTCGGGGGCGGCGTCCGTCATCGGGTGTCCCGGAGCCTCGCATGGCAATGGGTATCGATCGGACTCAACCCCTTCGACCCTGCCTGCACCTCATCGCGGCTCATCGTCTCGTCCAGCAGACCCCGCATCAGGGCTTCGTCGATCAGTACGGGCGGTTCGCCAAAGGTGTCGATCCAGCGCTGGACCAATGATCGGGTTTCCGGGGACATACGAATTTCCTCTGTTGTGGGGTGTGAGACAGGAAGTCCTGAGCGACCCGCGGGTTCAGCGTCACCGTGGTGGACTTTTCGGAGGCACGGTTAAGGCGGCCCGCCGGTTCACCGGTGTCGGGGTTTGCGCCCCGCGCCGTGACGGCTATACCCCCCGTCACCTGTTCCTTCCCCAATCAGAGGCGTAAACCGCATGGCCAAGATCAAGGTCGCCAATCCCATCGTGGACATCGACGGCGACGAAATGACCCGGATTATCTGGCAGATGATCAAGGACAAGCTGGTCTTCCCGTTCCTGGATCTGAACCTCGACTATTTCGACCTGGGCATGGAGAACCGCGACGCCACCGACGACCAGGTGACGATCGACGCGGCCCACGCCATCCAGAAGCACGGTGTCGGCGTCAAATGCGCCACCATCACCCCCGACGAGGCCCGGGTGGAGGAGTTCGGCCTCAAGAAGATGTGGCGGTCGCCGAACGGGACCATCCGCAACATCCTCGGCGGCGTGGTCTTCCGCGAACCGATCATCTGCTCGAACGTGCCGCGGCTGGTGCCCGGCTGGACCCAGCCGATCGTGGTCGGTCGTCATGCCTTCGGCGACCAGTACAAGGCCACCGACTTCCTGGTCCCCGGACCGGGCAAGCTGACGATGAAATTCGAGGGCACCGACGGCAAGGTCATCGAACACGAGGTGTTCCAGTTCCCGTCGTCCGGCGTGGCCATGGGCATGTACAATCTCGATGACTCGATCACCGAGTTTGCCCGCGCCAGTCTGGCCTTCGGCCTGCAGCGCAATTTCCCGGTCTATCTGTCGACCAAGAACACCATCCTGAAAGCCTATGACGGCCGCTTCAAGGACATCTTCCAGAAGGTGTTCGACGAGGAGTTCGCCGACAAGTTCAAGACGGCCGGGCTGACCTATGAGCACCGTCTGATCGACGACATGGTCGCCGCGGCGATCAAATGGTCGGGCGGTTTCGTCTGGGCCTGCAAGAACTACGACGGTGACGTTCAGTCCGACGTCGTCGCCCAGGGCTTTGGCTCGCTGGGTCTGATGACCTCGGTGCTGATGACCCCGGACGGCAAGATCCTGGAGTCGGAGGCGGCGCACGGCACGGTCACCCGCCACTATCGTCAGCACCAGAAGGGCGAGGCCACCTCAACCAACTCGATCGCCTCGATCTACGCCTGGACGCGCGGCTTCAACCATCGCGGCAAGCTGGACGGCAACCAGCCCCTGATCGACTTCGCCCAGACGCTGGAGCGGGTCGTCGTCGAGACGGTCGAGGCCGGCTACATGACCAAGGACCTGGCCCTGCTGGTCGGCGACCAGCAAAGCTGGCTGACCACCGAAGGGTTCATCGACAAGGTCGCCGAGAACCTGACCAGGGCGATGAAGTAGTCGTCTTCTCCCGGGGCGCTACGCTCGCAACGCGGTCGCTCGCGGCTTGAGCACTTCTCTTGGGGCGCTATCGCTCGCGACGCGGTCGCTCACTGCTTGAGCGCGGCGCGAAGCGCCAGGCCGCGTCGGGTCGAGAAGGCGGAGCCTTCTGACCGCGGCCCAAAAACAAGCCCGCCGGATTCGCGTCCGGCGGGCCTTTTGTTTGCGACCGGGCCGGCATGGTGCAAGGTCGCCGCGAACCTGACGGGAGTCCGCCTGTGAAGCGCCTTTTCGGCAATCTGTTCGTCATCGCCCTGTTTGCGGTGGTCGTATCCTTCTTTGTGGCCCCGGCCGTGGCCTTCTTCGCCATCCGGTCGGCGGCGGACGCCAACGATGCGGCCGGACTGGAACGGCTGATCGACTATGGGGCGGTGCGCCAGTCGCTGCGTCCGCAGTTGTCCGGCAATCCGGCGGCGATGGCCCCGGCCCCGTCCTTTCTGGAAGATCCGATCGGAGCCGTGCGCCGGCAGCTGGAGCCGGCCGTGGTCGGTGCGCCGGATCCTGACGTCTATCTGACGCCGGCGGCGCTGGGGGCATTGACCCGGGGCGAGGGGCGCTTTGCCTCACAACGCACCGGTGCCGCGGCGGCCGTCGAGGCGGCCGACCCGATGCCTAAGCCGGTTTTCTGGGGCATCAACCGGGCGCGCATGGCGGTGAGCGACGACGGGGGTTCGGCAACGGTTTTCACCTTCGAGCGCAAGGGGCCGTTCGAATGGAAGCTGGTGCACGTCGGCCTTCCGGACGGGGTTTCGCCCGCTGTGACGCCGACGGCGGCCGCGCAATAGGCCGGACTGGCGGACGGGCCCGAGTCAGGGCAACCCTAGCGACGGGTTGGCGTTGTGTGCCCGGAGGGTCCGTATGAACCGCAAGCTGCTGACCGGTGGTCTGACCGCCCTGATCGTCGCCTTTCTGGTCGCCTATTTCGCCTCGCCGGTGCTGGCGGTGCGGGGACTGACCGAGGCCGCAAGGACCGGCGATGAGACGGCCCTGCGCGAGCGGGTCGACTTCCCCGAGTTCCGGGCCAGCCTCAAGGAGGAGCTGAACGCCGAATTGGTGGCGCGGATGCGCGAGGACCCCCGCAGCGACAATCCCGTGCTGTCAGGCCTGGGCATGCTGCTGGCCCCCAGCCTGGTGTCGGGCATGGTCGACGCCTTCGTCACGCCCCAGGCCATCGCCACCATGGTGCGCTCGGCCAAGGCTCCGGATCCGATGGACCGGCCCGACCGGGTCGAGACCTCAGCCCCGGCCCCGGCTGCCGACGACAAGGACACGGTGAGCCAGTCCTGGGCCTATCGCGACCTCGACACCTTCGCGGTGACCCTGACCAACAGCCGCCAGCCCGATCAACACCTGGCGCTGCTGATGGAACGGCGCGGCCTGTTCGGCTGGAAGCTGGCCGGGATCGACCTGACCGTGCCGTCCGAGGACGACGCGATCTAGGTGTCTCGATCTAGCCCTGTAGCGCGGCGCGGATTGCCGTCAGGCCGTCTTCGGCCCTTGAGCCGTCCGGCGCGCCGCCCTGGGCGAAGTCGGGTTTGCCGCCCGCGCCCTTGCCGCCCATGGCGACGACCGCGACGCGCGCCAGATCGGCGGCATTGACGGTTCCGGTGATGTCGGAGGTCACGGCCACGGTGATGGCGGCCTTGCCGTCGGTGACGCCGATCAGGGCGACGACGCCGGAACCGACGTGGGTGCGGAAGCCTTCGGCCACACCACGCAGCCCCTTGCCGTCGACCCCGTCAAGGACGCGGGCGATCAGCTGGACGCCGTTGATTTCTTCCACCACGACATTGCCGTCGTCAGCCCCGCCGAGCGCTAGCTGCTTCTTCAGTTCGGCGACCTGTTTCTCGAGCGCCTTGCGGTCGGCGGTCAGGGCCTCGACCCGGGCCGGGACGTCCAGCGGCTGGACCTTGAAGCTCTGGGCCAGCTGGCGGGCGACATTGGCCTGGCCCAGCAGGTACTGACGTGCGGCTTCGCCGGTCAGCCCTTCGATGCGGCGCACGCCGGCGGCGATGCCGGTCTCAGCCGTGATCTTGAACAGGGCGATGTCGCCGGTACGGGCCACATGGGTGCCGCCGCACAGTTCGACCGAATAGGCCTTGTTGGCTGTCAGGGAGTGACCAAGCGTCAGGACCCGGACCTCGTCGCCGTATTTCTCGCCGAACAGGGCGATCGCCCCGGCCTCGATGGCGGCCTCGGGGGCCATCAGCTCGGTGGCGGCGGGCAGGTTCTGGCGGATGACCGCGTTCACCTCATCCTCCATCCGGGCCAGTTCGCTCTCGGTGACGGGGGCGTTGTGGCTGAAGTCGAAACGCAGGCGGTCGGCGTCGACCAGCTGGCCCTTCTGGGCCACGTGCGGACCCAGAACATTCTTCAGGGCCGCGTGCAGCAGGTGGGCGGCGGAGTGGTTGGCGCGGGTGGTCAGTCGGGCGTCGGCGTCGGCGTGCAGTTGTACGGTCGCGCCGATGGCCAGGGTGCCGGAGGTGACGGCGATCTTGTGGGCGAACAGGTCCTGGGCGTGTTTCTGTACGTCGAGCACGGTGCCCGCGCCCTGCTGGCCCGAGGCGTCGGTCCATTCGATTTCGCCGCGGTCGCCGGCCTGGCCGCCGCCTTCGCCGTAGAAGGGGGTCTTGTCGAACAGGACCTCTGCGGTCTGGCCGCTCTCGAGGGTGTCGACCGAGGCGCCATCCTGGACGATGGCCAGCACGTCACCGGTGCCGTCGGTGGTGTCATAGCCGGTGAAGTCCGTGGCCCCGAGACGATCGCGCAGGGCCAGCCATTCGGCGGTCGAGGCGGTTTGGCCCGAGCCGGTCCAGTGTTCGCGGCTGCGCGCCTTTTGCTGGCTCATGGCGGCGTCGAAGGCCTCGGTATCGACCGAGAAGCCGCGACGGCGGGCCTCGTCCTGGGTCAGGTCGAGGGGGAAGCCATAGGTGTCATACAGGGTGAAGGCGGTCTGGCCCGACAGGACGCCGCCCTCGCCGAGGTCTCTGGACGCGTCTTCCAGCAGGCCCATGCCGCGCCCGAGGGTGGTGCGGAAGCGGATCTCTTCCTGCTTCAGGGTGTCGGTGATGAAGGCCTCGGCCCGCTTCAGCTCGGGATAGGCCTCGCCCATCTCGGCCACCAGGGTGGGGACCAGACGGTGCATCAGCGGATCGGCCGCGCCCAGCAGGTGGGCGTGGCGCATGGCGCGGCGCATGATGCGACGCAGGACATAGCCGCGGCCCTCGTTCGAGGGCGTGACGCCGTCGGCGATCAGGAAGGACGAGCTGCGCAGGTGGTCGGCGATGACCCGGTGGCTGGGCGCGCGATCGCCCTCGGCCGAGGTGCTGGTCGCGTGTTCAGACGCGGCCATCAGGGTGCGGAACAGGTCGGTGTCATAGTTGGACTGGACGCCCTGTAGCACGGCGGCGACGCGTTCCAGGCCCATGCCGGTGTCGATCGACGGCTTGGGCAGAAGCGAGCGGGAGCCGTCCGCCTGCTGGTCGAACTGCATGAAGACCAGGTTCCAGATCTCGACCCACCGGTCGCCGTCTTCTTCCGGGGTACCCGGAGGGCCGCCCCAGATGTGGTCGCCGTGATCGTAGAAGATTTCGGTGCAGGGGCCGCACGGTCCGGTGTCGCCCATCGACCAGAAATTGTCCGAGCCGGCGATGCGGGTGATGCGGCTCTCGGGCAGGCCGGCAATCTTCTTCCAAAGCTCCACCGCCTCATCGTCGTCGATGTAGGTGGTGACCATCAGCCGGTCCTTCGGGATGCCGAAATCCTTGGTGATCAGGGTCCATGCCTTCTCGATGGCGTGTTCCTTGAAATAGTCGCCGAAGGAGAAATTCCCCATCATCTCGAAGAAGGTGTGGTGGCGGGCCGTGTAGCCGACGTTGTCCAGATCGTTGTGTTTGCCGCCGGCGCGCACGCATTTCTGGGCCGAGGTGGCGCGGCTGTAGGGGCGCTTCTCCTGGCCGGTGAAGACGTTCTTGAACGGGACCATGCCGGCGTTGACGAACAACAGGGTCGGGTCGTTCTGCGGCACCAGCGGCGACGACTGGACCTTCGCGTGACCGTCGGCCGCGAAATAGTCGAGGAAGCTGGAGCGGATCTGTTTCAGGCTGGACATGGGCGTACGTTCGGTCGTCGGGGAGGGAGGGCGAACCGGCGTCATATAGGGGTTTTGGCCGGAACGCATCACCCGCGCGTGATCCGGCCCACTGTGGCGTGCGCCTAGGTGACGGGTGCGGGCGTGGTGTCGTCTTCGTCATCGTCCTCGAGCAGGGCCACGAGGGCGTCGATGACGGCGTCCAGCTGCTCGGGGGTGGCGGAGACGGTCATCGCCTGACCGTCGGCGGCTTCAAGCTGCAACAGATAGCCGTCCTGGGAGTCAGACAGGCTGAACTGGGTCAGGGCGGGGATGTCGGCCATCACGGAATTCCTGGAGGTAAAGAGACGTCGCGCCAGCCTTCGGCTGATCCGGACGCTGTAACAGAAAAAGGGCCGCCCGGCGTCGGAGCCTGAGGCTCCGGGCCGGACGGCCAGCCTCGTCCGGACCGAACCCCGCGGGGGTCGGTGGCGGGTCGCAGGGACCGGCCGGACGGGGTGTTCGGTCAGACTCCCCCGGCGGGGGAGGCCGGATGGATCAGCCTTCGAGATCCTGGCCCTCGTCGGGCTCGGGCGCACCCAGCAGTTCGTCGGCGATCTTGTTGGTCGATTTCCGCACCTTGTCCTCGATCGAGGCGGCCATGTCCGGGTTCTGTTTCAGGAATTCGCGGACGTTCTCACGGCCCTGACCGATCCGGGTCGAGTCGTAGGAGAACCAGCTGCCCGACTTCTCGATGATCCCGGCCTTGACCCCCAGGTCGATGATCTCGCCCAGTTTGGAGATGCCCTCGCCGTACATGATGTCGAAGATGACCTCGCGGAACGGCGGGGCGACCTTGTTCTTGACCACCTTGACCCGGGTGGTGTTGCCGACGACCTCATCGCGGTTCTTGATCGCGCCGATGCGGCGGATGTCGAGGCGGACCGAGGCGTAGAATTTCAGCGCATTGCCGCCGGTCGTGGTCTCGGGCGAGCCGTACATGACGCCGATCTTGTGACGGATCTGGTTGATGAACAGCACGATGCACTGCGACTTGTTGATCGAGGCGGTCAGCTTGCGCAGGGCCTGGCTCATCAAACGGGCCTGGAGGCCGGGCAGGCTGTCGCCCATCTCGCCCTCAATCTCGGCCCGCGGCGTCAGGGCGGCGACGGAGTCGACCACCACGATGTCCACGGCCCCGGACCGCACCAGGGTGTCGACGATCTCGAGCGCCTGTTCGCCGGTGTCCGGCTGGGACACCAGCAGGTCATCGAGATTGACGCCCAGCTTCTGGGCATAGCCCGGGTCCAGCGCGTGTTCGGCGTCGACGAAGGCAGCGGTGCCGCCGGCCTTCTGGATCTCGGCCACCGTATGCAGGGCCAGGGTGGTCTTGCCCGAGCTTTCGGGACCATAGACCTCGATCACCCGGCCACGGGGCAGGCCGCCGATGCCCAGGGCGATGTCGAGCCCCAGCGAGCCGGTCGAGACGGACGGGATTTCCGCCACCACGCCGCCCTTGCCGAGCTTCATCACCGAGCCCTTGCCGAAAGCCCGGTCAATCTGTGCGATCGCCGCTTCCAGCGCCCGCTGCTTGTCGCCGTCGTCCTTGCCTACCAATTTCAATGCCGCCTGTGCCACTTTGACCTTCTCCCTTGCCATGATTCCCATCTGGTTCCGGGAGAGACCCGCCTGGACCCGCTCCCTGTGTGAGGCGGACTATGTGCACGGTTTGTTCCGGTTGCCAATATGTTCTTTTCGAAGGGGTTGGGGGATAGAGCCACCGGCCGGACGAGCCGCACTTTGGGCACTACCAGTTCAGATCGGCTCCCGGTGCCGTTCGCGACGTTTTTGCCTCGCGACAGAACGTTGATCGCCATTCATCGGCAGTTTAAGTTGCGACGAAAACCTTGGCTGTTTAAACAGCGGTGCTGTGCCGTCGCGGGGGAGAATTCTGGGATGAAGAGGAACAAACGAACGGCTGTGACCGCAATGTCGGCCCTGGCCGGCGCGATGGCCTTGGGCGCGGCCGGGCCCGTCATGGCCCAGATCAGCTTCATCGAATGTAGCTGGCGGGGAACTATGACGAGCTCGTCTGGTCGGGTTCTCTCTACGAATTATTCGGGCCGGGAAAAGTTCCGGCTCGGGTCCGACTCTTTCGCGCGCTTCACGACTGACGGCTGGGAAAATTTTTGCCCTGAGGAAACGATTGACCACGAGACCGGCACCCGAACGAGAACCTGCCAGATCAACTCCGACACAATCCGTGCCCGCTCTGTCACCGTGTTCGCGGAGGGTGGGCGAAACGCCTACACCTCTTATGTGATTAGCCGGGTGAACGGGACAATCCGCTTTAGCGAGGGGTACGAAGGTTCTGACAGGTCTCTCAGGACCGCTGAGGGCACGTGCCGCCCCGTCGACAACCCAGATTCTGGGCAGCGCATTTTCTGAGTGACCTACCCCGCAACTCTTGATGCAGCGAGTATCAGTGAGTGGTGGCGTCGGATCAAACTTCTAGTGCTTCCGTCGGCGGCGCGGCTCATTTCCTGCCGGCCTGGCGGTCTCTGGTGCGGCGACGTAAACCACATCGGAGAAAGGTTAAGGTGTCGCTGATCTCTGTCGCCGTTTTGGTCCCGCTAGTCGCCGCAGGTTTTGGTGTCGGAGGCATCGCGGAAACTGCGGGCCGGTGGGGCTGACAGAGAATCCGCCTCCCTATTCTGGAAGCGTCCGCGCAACACGCAGGCCCGTCGAGTTTAACCGGGTATTCGGCCAGCCATAGGAGCGCTGGGCGGAACGCAGGGAGTTCGGATCACTGTCCCAGGCGCCGCCTCGGACGACACGGTCGGGACAATCATCTCTCGTGAGAGCTGAACCGTCAGTGGGCGCGTCTTCATAGCTGTCGGAATAACAATCCTCGACCAGCTCCCACACATTGCCGTGCATGTCATGAAGGGCAAAGGCGTTGGGGAGCTTGCGGCCAACAGGATGCGTGCTGCCGTAGGGGCGGAAGCGGTCGCGACTATACCAGCCATGATCAACCAGCTGGCTGTCATCATCGCCAAAGCTGTAATCGGTGTCTGTGCCGGCCCTTACGGCGTATTCCCATTCCGCCTCGCTCAGCAGGCGGTAGCGGTCCGCACGGTTTGTGAAGCCCGTCTTGTGGTTCAGCCAGGCCACATAGGCCTGCGCATCATGCCATGAGACGCATGTCACCGGATGATCGCCTGACTGCTCGAACCCGGGTGATAGCCAGCTCGTTCCGGGCATTGCGCGCACTTGACCGCTGAACCATCTCAGGCAGAGCCCGTCCGGACTCCAGCCGGTCTCTTCCGCGAAGGCGCTGAACTCATCCACGCTCACTTCGTAGCGGCCGACGGCCAGGCGATATTCGATCTGAACCATACGCTGGGGGCCTTCATCACCAGATCCCCTCGGCTCCGACGCCGGCGAGCCCATTGTGAAACGCCCCGGGGGCAGAACCACCATCTCCGGTCCCTGGCCCGACCCGGATGTGAACGGGTCGCGGAACACATCGCCTGTTCGATGCTGCGCCTTGGCAGCCGTATCGGTCAGAGCGAGCGCGCCAAGCGCACACATGAGTGCGGCCCACGGCTTGAGCCCTGCTGATAGTCGGATAGCGACTGCCATGGTCTCCAAACTCCCTGAACATTCCCCGTGATCAGGGGGATCGCCCCGGCTGGGCGGCGTGATCGGCTGAAGGTATGCATTTTGGTCGAAAAGTCGCAAATCGACGCTTGGCTGAAAGACCTCATCCTTCTTTCAAAGTCTGTCCGCTCAGGGCCACCGGGTTGGCCTCGGGCGTTCGCCCGCTGACCAACCGATGATTTTTGTTCATCAACGGTTCAGGTTGAGAACCCAACCTTGGCCGTTGTATTGAGAAGACGCGGGTCTTTGTGAGGTGTTGCGTGGTCAGTCGCGTAAGGTGTGTTCGAGGGATCGTCGTCGCCGGAGCTGCTCTCGGCCTGTCGGGCTGCGTGACCGATCCGGCCTTCCTGGAAGGCCTTGCGATCGCGACCGAGTCCATCGCGGCCGAAACCGCACAGATGGCTGAGGATGCCCGCTGCTACAGGCATCTGTCCACATCGGGGCAATGGGTAACGCTGTGTCCCTTGCCCCCCGGCGTTGTGGTCTACCCGCCCTATAAACCGCCGTCACCCTATGACCGTTACCGAAATCACGACCGCGATCCAACCGATCGCTGGAACCACCCGCGCAGGCCGCGCCGGTGAGGTTGAAGCCTGCAAGCTTTTCCCATGAGCAAGGAGAACCGAGGATGAATAAGAACAAACCAAACCTGTTGGCCACCGTATCAGGCCTCGCGGGCGTGATGGCGCTCGGCGCGATCGCCACGAACGCTGTGGCCCAGGACCGCGTCAACTTCAGGTTTGCGGATCACAGCGTGGGTCGGACGGTGAGTCGCACGGCTCCGCCCCTCAGGATCACGCTTGAAATCCGGCGCACCGGGCTCCGGATTTCCGGGGCCGACCGCAGCGAGATTTGCGCCAGCTTCGAAAACCAGACCCGGTATGACTGGAGCGGCGGCTATCGTCTGACCGACCGCGAGGTGCGCGACACCCATGCGTCGCTGCGCGTGCCCGCCTACGAAACCGTCCGGCGCTGCGAGACGCTGAATCCGCAGATGGTCTACTACGTCGTGCTGCGGGACGACTGAGCGCGAGTGAGTCCAGGTGATTGCTATCGCGCCCAGAGGGAGCGCCATGGAATCGTTAGATCAGCCGAACTGTACCGTATGTCGTGAGGCCGAATGTAGTTGGGTCCAGAAATGCAAGTCGACAGGAATGAATGAATGATAAATGCTTTAACTAAAAGGCCAGCACTTTCAGCATTGGTTGCAGCCTTCGTAACGCTCACTGCATCCGGCGCGGTAGCTCAAACCAGCGATGGGACACTCTGGCTGGAATGCACAGAGACATCCAGCACTCGCCCGGGAAGCTATGCCTTCGGCTTCTACAGTATCGGCCCGGGCAGCATTATCAGGTATGATCGGCCTGGTGCCGGCCACGACAGCCCGAAACGCTGGGACGACTATTGCCAAAGACGCGATGCGACTTGCCAAATAGACGACGACTATATTTCCGCATCATACCGAAACATACGCTGCGCCAGCTGCCGCCCGCAAGAATTCGAGGAAGTCAGCCTCAGGATTGACAGGCGTACGGGCGAAGCCAGCTACAGCAAAATGGGTGGAAGGATAGAAAATCGTGCCAGGGCCCTATGCCGCCGCACCACCGACCCGCGCCCGCCGGCGGCCTTTTGAGGTTGACGGCGACGCGCGAGCGAACATGACGCCGCAAACTGGAGTTCCAAGAATGAGCAGCACTCTGAGCAAGGCCCTGATTGGCGCTGGAGCTCTCTTCCTTACGAGCCAGCCGGTCCACGCGCAGGACAGCGAACTCTGGCTTCAGTGCCAAGAAACGTCTAATGAAGGTTGGGATCTCCATGGAAATCCGCGCCCCAGAAACTGGGTGAGTGGCTACGATTACTTTCGGATTGTATCCCAAACTTCGATTACAGGTTATGCGCGTTCGACGAGCGGGGAAATCAACAGTATGGGAGACATCTGTGCTCAATCTAGTTCATCATGCAGCTTAGATGATGATCGTATATCCGTTCGGTATCAACCGCACCACCGCGAACGCCATGATGTTTTTATCAATCGAAGAACCGGTGAATTAACGGTGACGGCCCGATACGCAAGGTCTGGATCGAGTTTTGATGGCGCCCGCACAGCGCTCATGCGCGCTTCCTGCACCCGTACCACTGACCCGCGCCCGCCAGCCGCGTTCTAGGCCAGCGCTACTCACGGCCATGCCGGACGATCGACCTGACATCTGTGGAATGGTGAACCCCATGCAAACCTCAACCCGAAATACCCTTGCCGCTGTGATGGCGGTCGGAATGGCTCTGGCAACACCCGCCGTGGTACAGGCGCTGCCGACGGCCGGGCCGGGTCCAGCACAGGCATCCACACCCCACGCCTACTGCTGGGCGACCCGGGAAACCGAGGGCACGGCCCGGCGGACCTATTATTTCTCGCGCGTCTGGTCGATGGGATGGGAGGGTCCGACGATTGGCTTTCAGCCGCAGTTTCAGAGCTTCGTCAGCGGCCGCTATTCGAGCCGGGGCGGTTCGTCCGCTCAATGTATCCGGTTCTTCGGCCGGCAGGAGACCGAACAGCACCTGAACAACCTCGCCGCCCGAGCCCGTCACGAGGACAATGAGGTGGTGTTCACGAACTGGTGGCCCCGGTAGATATCATTCCTCTGGGCTTGTCGGGGCGCTTAGCAGGGCGATCAGTCTTTCGCTCAATGGCTTTCGACCGTTCAGCACCCTGTGCATGTACGGCCTGCTGACCCCCAACAAATCTGCGAGCTTGTTGCCGCTACCGAGCTCGTCGCGAAGCCGCCGGCCGATCTCAAGCCACTTTTGCTGCTCTCCCGCCGCCGCCATCTGCTTTTGGCGAATTCCCTCCAGCGCGCACATGACCGCGAACATCGAACGCATCGTGACGCGCCCGCCGGCCCGCAGCGCCGTGAGCGTGTGATGCGACACCCTCGCCTGCGCAGTAAGCTGCCGATCGCTGATCCCGAACTCAGTCTGCAACGCCGCCATGTCGGCTACCAGCTTTCGCCGATCCTCGATGGCGACCCCGTAGACCAGTGGATCGTCGCCTTCGCCGAACGCCTCCCGCTCGTCGAGATTGTCGGCTTCCTTGCCGATCGCAGACGCTGCCCAAGCCTCGACATGGCGACGCGATAGCGTGCCGTGCTCTGCATCTTCACCGCCCCGGAACTTCGACTCCGAATGCAGGTGATGCCGCGACAGCGTGCGGCGATAGGATCGCAAATGCTCCCACGCGATGGCCTCGCCGGTCTGCCGATCAAACACCTCGGGTCGATCAGAAATCAGGTCTGACGAATATCGGGACGCCGGCTTGGGAGATCGCTTGCGCCAAAGCGAAGAGCTCAACGCCTCGGGATCAACCGACGCCATCTCCAATCGCGACTTGGCTTGGTAGGTCAGCAGGAAGTTGAACGGCCACACCCGGTCCCGTTCAGCGACGCCGGCGTTGTAGCCTTTGAACCAGTTCAGAAGCGTTTGATTGGTGACGCCGTATCGGGTCGCCGCGGCCTCATCGATCCCCGGCAAGCGATCAAGGTCCGGGCTATCCGGTTTGCCGGCGTCATGGGCACGAATGATCTCCGTCCATAGGTCCGACTGCCACAGCTGGACCCCGATCCGACCGGTGCGCGTCGGGTCCGGGTCTTTGTACGGCGCGATCAGATGCCCCAGGCCATGCCGGGACGCCTTGCGGATCACAGGCTCGCCGGCTTCGTCGCGATCAAACAGCACATAGCGTTTGGCGGATATCGCGAGGCAGTTCACTGGGCGCAGCGTGTCGGGCTCTTTGTGCTGGCCGGGTGGGAAGTTCACCTTCTCAAGCTGAAGGATCGATCCCTTCACCTCGTAGGGATTGAGCGGTTCAAACCACTGCCGCACCGTTTGAGCGCGACCCTTGAACTCATCGTTTGGCAGGCCCGCGACGTTGGCGATGGCAAGACTGTCCGTATCGCAGAGCGCCCATCCCAGCCCTTGATCCAGAGCGTTTCGCTCCGCTAGCGCCAGCATGAGGCGCGCGCCACCGGTGATGAGCGCGCCTAGCAGCGGATGGAAATACCGCCCCGGCTCTTCAATCTTTGAGGTCGTGATCCGGCGTCCTGTGCCGCGATGGTCGTAACAGATGAAGGCTCGGGAGCGTTCAAGCGACTGGACATTGAGCTCGGCAAAAATGCCGTAGCTCGTGGCGTTGACCAGAATTTTCAGGCCGTGTTGGTCAGCGTCCAACCGATCCCATTCAGGCCCGATGGCGTCATTCTGACGAGCCTGAATCTCGCGACGCATATTGATGATGGATGCGTAGAAATCACCGGTCACCGGATTGAGCTCCGCGCCCGCGAGGGTGACGGTCTTGAGCCCGGTTTGAGGCGCGCGCGGCGAGAACCGGATCGCGGAGATGATCTCTGGCGTCTTGCCGCCCAAGAGCTTAGCGGCGATCACATCGGCCAGGGTGAACCATAGCGGCTCCCAGCTCGACAGCCGGTTCACGCCAATCGTTGCCGGTTGATCCGGTTCGTAATGCGCCCGCACCGGAAACACGTCGTCGCTGGCGCTCACCTGAACAATCATGTGCAGCCGCCGCCACGTCGCCGGATCGCGCAACATGGCGAGGTCGCATGTCTCGACGAGGGCCCGGCATTCGTCCGTCGCATCCGCCCGGTCCATGCCTTCGGCGATGACGAATTTCCACAGGCCCATGAGCGTGCAGACCGTCGGATACATCGACATGAAATCGCAGTGGATCACGGGCGTGATCTCGCGCCGGATATGCACCTCCGCCCGCCCGCCGAAATAGGCGCTCATGATCTGCCCGATGATTTCGGGCGGGAAGTCGGGCTGCGCTTCCGTCCAAGGTTGGACGCCCATCGCTTGGAGATAGGCCTTGCCCAAACTGGCTTCGCTGTAGAGCTCGTTCAACCCCGTCTGCGACAAGCCCAAGGCCTGATAGCGTTTGGCCAGAACGTCGAAACACTCCCACGTCACCTGCACATCGTTCAGGCAATAGGCGACCATCTCTGGCGTCAGCCGGCCTTCGTAGGAATCGAGCGGGCTTTTGGGCGTCGTCTTCAGCAGGGCTGACAGGCTGGCCAGTGAATGGGATTGGCCCAAAAGCGACGCAGCAAGCGTCTTCACATCGACGAAGAAGCCGCGATCCGGCGACACGTCGGCGCTGCCTTTTCCAGCGAAATTGATGAAGGCGGCGCGTTGGGAGAGATGTTTGATCCGGATATTCGGGCGTTTGTCGGCGTAGGTGAAACTGAACCCGCCCTTCATCGATCCCTTGCCGTAGGTGTGGGCCGTTGCGAGGCGTGACAGATCGAAGGGCAGGTTGAAGCCGACGATCATTGCGCCGACTTCCTGACCCCAGCCGAACAGCACATGCTGGATGAATTCCGCTCGAGTGATGAACTCAAGTAGCTCGCCGTCTTCAGTGGGGCGTAGCGTCCGAAAGGCTGCCCTCAGGTCGGCGTAATCTTCTTTTGGGGCGTCGTCGGCATGGAACAGACCGCGTGCAATCAGCGTCCCTCGATCTCTGATCTGGTAAGCTCCAAAACGCAGCCGTTGCGAAGGATCGGTCGTGGTCTCGGTATCGAAGATGATGCAGATGCCCGATGTCCAGGCGGACCTCTTGCTCTGCCGCTCGCGCCGACGAGGACTAGCTACATAGGCGCGCAACTGAATGATGAGCCGATCGATCGGATCTTCGATCGATGGCTGACTGTCTGAAAACATGTGGCATCAGTCGTCTGACGGTCTGCCTTTAGCCGCAAGCCGGAACATGAGTTCCGCTGACTGGTCCAAATGGCCGGCGATGAATGTGAGGTAGTCGCGCACGCCTAGCAGCAGATGGCCCTGACGCTCTAACGGATCGCCTGCTGCGCAGCCGACTTTGGGATGTTCGGACTCCGCTCGCGCACTTCGTTTGCGATGGCAGTTCACGCAGATGCCCCAGCACGCACCGTCCAGCTCGCGCCGATAAATGTGATCGGCCTCGAATGAGGTCGCATCAGTTTCGCCGCAGATGCACCGGACGTTCAGGACCCCAAGTCGGCGAAGGCTGCGGTGCCGGACAGCGAGGCGGCGACGATAAGTTTCGCTCTCGTCCATCACTGTACGTCCGCGTAGATTTCGATGAAGTTCAAATCATCAACCGCTTCCATTCTTCGAAGCACGTTCGGACGCGTCTCATAGGGATGGTACCGCGCAGCCACGTCATAGACACCATTGCCTTCAAACGGGAAAAGGTGCTCATCCTCGTTAGTGGCAAGAAAGCGGTCGACCGCGCGCCAATAGGCGCTCACCTGGCTGCCCTCCTCGTTTGCCAGGGTAACGGCGACAAGTTTTCCTTGCGATGCGATCCAGAACGCCTGTGGTCGGAGATCGAAGATGACCCATTGCCGCCCCTCTCGCAGCGACTTCGTATTGAGGAGCCGATGCCGTCTGAGTGCTTCGACCGATACGCCGGATACCTTGGCGGCAGCGGACTGCGAAAGGCCACGCCTCATGTGGCCCAATGCGCGCTCAAGGGCAGAATCCCGATCGATCGCTACCTGGTCTGGTTTCGGCAGATCAGCGGCGCGAGGGTGACCGCGTGCCGCCGATCGGCTTCGGCCCTTCGATAGGCCGGCGGTAATGCGGCGTTGGTATTCAAGCTTGTAGTTTCGGTTGCGAGCCATCGTCGCGCTCCCAAATGCTTCAGGGAGCGGGAACATGAAGTGCACGAATTGGCGGGAATCGACGTTTGACGGGGAGCTCATACAATCCGACCTCCGGCCCGGTGCCGCAGGCTCAGTTCCGCAGCCTGCTCAGTCACCTCGGAAGCGGCGTCACCGACCGTCAACTTGAGCGCTGGCGCAATGAAGGGCTTCTGCCCAAAGCGATCCAAACTCCTACCTATGGTCATGACGGTCGGGTTGCTGGGAGCACGGTTAAGCAACTGAGGTCCGCAGCTCTGCAGGTCATCGCTATCGAGCGGACCCTTGGAACAGTTCGTTCGATAGACCGTGCAGGCGCGGTACTCTGGACGGCTGGCTATGAGGTCGATGAGCGGTACTGGCGACCAACCCTGGTTCATGCCGACAATACAGGTCGCTTGGTTAGCCGTTGGGCCAGCGCGCTCCTAGGTCGGATGGATTACGGCCCAACTTTCGGCGAACGCGTCGCAGAGATGCATAGCTTCAGCGGCGTGCTGCACACCGTCGCGCGGAAGGCTGGACGAAGGGGTTTAGCTCGCGGCGCTGATCTTGCCGTAGAGGTCGCCGGTGGTGATTTTGCCGGGTTTGCATTGCCTGCGTCCGATCGAGATGAAGCAGATCGAAAGCTAGCTGAGCGGGCTTTGGGATTTGATGCGGGTGGCGGACACAACATCAACGGCCAAAGGCTTCAGTTGGGAACTGATCTCGCTGCAATACTAAAGGCAATGTCCGGTCATATGCCGTTGGCAGAGCTCACAGATAGCGAGATCGACACGGCGCGAGACGACGCGCGCAACACGTTGAAGGTTGTCTATTGCCTCTATGGCGCGACCGACTGGATTTTCGGGCGCAGAGCTTTTGGACTTCTAGTCGGAGCTGGCCTAGTCCGAGCTTGGCCGTTGGCTCTAATCCAAGCGCTGGCTATCAGCTTTGCCCGCCTACGACGCAAATCAAAAACTTTGCTTGAAAGCCGCGAAATCGCCGACCTCGCGACTGAAGCCGAAAGAGTTTGGCTCATGTCGATGTGGCTACGCGACATCTATGAAGGCAACTGCGAAGGCGCAAAGATTGTCACGCCAAAACGGATGAGATCGGCTCTTACGGATTCCGCCTCGCATCGGAATTTGCTAAGAGAATTAGCGAGCCACGAGCTCGCTAAGCGCGAGTTTCGACCGTGGGATCAGTGGCGGAAATCAGCGGGCAAGACGATGTCGCCTGGGCTGCTCGCAATGAGTATTGGAGCGCCCGAAACGATCGCATTCGACGACCTCGTGGGAAGCATGAGCGCCCGCGCGATCCGCTGATCTTGTGTGGCCATGGCGTCTCGCTGAAGATCGACAAAGGCACCCTTCTGATCCGCGACGGCTTCACGCATTGGCCACAGGAGCGAAGGGAAATCCGCCTGTTCAAAGGGGCTCGTGATCTGCCGCCCCGGATCGTGATGCTGGACGGAAGCGGCTCGCTGTCATTTGACGTGGTGAGTTGGCTCTCGGAACAGGGCGTGCCCCTCGTTCGGGTGAGTTATCAGGGCGACGTGGCCAGCGTCATCGGCGGGGCCGGCTTTGCGATGTGTCCGGACAAGGTCCGCTGGCAGATCGAAACCCGCGACGATCCCGAAAAGCGGCTGGCGTTCTCCTGCGATCTGATCGGACGCAAACTGGAAAGCAGCCTCGAAACCCTGCGCCTCGTCATCCCCGCGAAATCAGCAGCGCCAGCGATCAGCCGGGTCGAAGCGGCGTTGGACAAGGTTGGTAGTGGTTCGGTGGCCAGCATCGACGAGTTGCGCATGATTGAAGCGGTCGCCGCAGGGGCATACTTCGCATCCTGGCAGGGATTGCAGTTGGAATGGCGCTCGCGTCGTTGCCATCCGATCCCAGATGCATGGCTGACGATCAATGGCCGCAACTCAATCGGCAGTGGTCGATCGCTGTCCAATCGCAACGCCAAACATCCACTGAACGCAGTGCTGAACTACGCATATGGAACGCTCTACAGTCAGGTGCAGATTGAACTGGTCGCGGAAGGTTTCGACCCCCGCCGGGGGATCATGCATCACGATCGCAACGAAGCCGGCGCACTCGCCTTCGTATTCGACATGATAGAGCCGCGCCGCGCCGTCATCGACGCGAAAGTGCTCAAGTTCATGCTGTCGTCGGCTTTTACGGGAGCGGATTTTGTGATCCGGGTGGATGGGGTTTGTCGTCTTGCACCGCAACTCGCCAGACGCGTAGGCCAATTAGTCTCCAGCTAGCTGCGCCGAGCTTTTTTCCACGCGGCTTAACTCGTCCTTATTGTTGTAAGCGCTGGGTCGATGTGTCCGGCGAAGGCCCGGTAGAGAAATAGCATGACCGTGAAAACGACACTCATCGTTCTGTCCGCAGCTCTGACGCTCGCTGCGACTCCAGCCCTTTCCCAATCATGGGAAACCATCACGTTGGCAAAAGACGATGGAATCGGCGCGAACACCACAAACTCAGAGGGCGCAGACATTCTCATATCGTGCTCTGCGGACGAAATTCCGGCGATCACAGTCGGGCTACCAGTAATGGACTTAACGAGTAACGTTGCCCAAGACTTAGCCTTGTTCGTCGACGGTGAAGAGCTTCAAGGCGTCGCGTGGGGGTTTGAGTTAAATCCCGCCGGATCCGGCATCTGGTTGAACGGCGACGCCAACGCCCAGTGGCACATAGTCCGCGCCATATCCGAGGAGATCATCCAGGGCGGGCAGTTAACAGTAATGATGCCGTCGATTGGATTTGCGACGAATTTCGATCTCGCTGGTGCTCGGCTTGCCATGGCCCCAGTCATAGCGAGCTGCGGGCTGGCATAACTTTCATCGCCTGCGCCTGAGACGTCAGCTTAGCCATGCAGCTCGTAAGGTATCCTACTCTTCCCGGCTGATAGGGTGTCAGCGCCTATAGCCAAAAGCTACCCTGAGAGCGTTCGGCGGCCTAGCCCAGGTCGCAGGGGGCGCTTAGGACCAGGCCGCCTTACAGCGCACGTTACACTGCCGTTCAAAAAGAAACAGGAACGCGGTCCCCGTCAACCCGCGATGCTAGTTCACAGATCAATATATGACCCGTGGAATTTGCTGGGCCAGAGGTTGTGGGTCTGACCAGTTATAGGTGCCTGGAGCTCCGACTACTTTAGCCGGCGTTCGCGTAGGCTGGTGGGCCACTCAAAATTTGTGATCCTCGATATTCCTAGGTCATGATTGGCTGGCAGCAGCCACGCATCCCAGCAGGCGCTATGTATCCTCGATCAGTGCTGAAGTTCAGGCTGTCGTCGGCTTTTACGGCGGGGGGCGGATTCTTTGTGACTCGGTCAGATGGCGTTTGCCGCCTGGTTCCTCAGTTGACACGGCGGGTTTGCCAGTTGGTATCCGGCCAGCCGATTGTTCGTACTTGACGGACTTTTGCCGACATCCTCTAGCAAGCTCCCCAGCGCATATGATTGGCTGACAAAGCAACCGCCACTTTATGGGGGAATTCATTTCGCGTTTATGGTGAGGTGCTGACTGTAATCCACCTTAGGCAAGCGACTCACGGGGTGAGGACAAAAACCTAATGGCCACGCTAAGCGCCGCTGATTTCGAAGGGATCGATTATGGATCAACAAATTTGTCCGCGCTGCGGAGCGCACGTGGCGGAAGCGAAGTGGCAGGCCGACTGGACTTGCACGCTGTGCGGCTACAAATCCCAACCCGTTCTCAGTGATGTCACAAGCGTAGAAGAAAATGCCCGCGCCGCGCTCGCAAAAGGTGACGCGGGACGCGCGATGCAGCTTGTTCAAGCCGGGCTCGAAAACAATCCCGATGACGTCGCATTATCGGCGCTAAAATCACAAATAGATTCACACCTTTCTGCACTACGCGTCGGTAACTCAATATCTTCCGACAGCCCCGAAGCGCTGGCCGAAGCTGAGAACTATGCAATGCAAGCAATGTTTGTGCTGCACCAGGTGCAAGCTAACATTCAGGTGTATGGTAGTAACTCGATGCTAACCGGTGCGAGCCCGGCAAACGTAGATTTGGGCCTTCAGTATATAAATCGGAGCCTCGAACTATTCCCTGACAATCCGATTTATCTAAACACGAAGGCGCTTCTTCTTTCGGACGGGCAGGGGAATAAAGCGGATGCGAAAGTTCTGCTAGAGCGCGCCGCTTCCATTGCTCCGCGCGACATAAACATTCAGAATAATCTAAAGGCCGTTTCTGGGGGTGGATGCTTTATAGCCACGGCTGCTTTTGGCACGCCGTTCTCTGAAGAATTGAATGTGTTGCGGGACTGGCGGGATCAATCACTTAACCAAAGTTCCTACGGCAGGCTGTTTATTCAAGCATATTACGCTACTTCGCCTCGAATTGCTGACTTCATTAGGCGGCACGCAGGAGCGCGGGCGGCGACCCGCATTCTGCTGCGCCCATTGGTCGATTACCTGAAAGGGCGCTCCTCATAGTTTTGTTGACCTGCTCGTCCCTCACTGCCGAGGCCCCTGGGCTGGCAGCAATGCCGGCGATTAAACTAAGTCAGGTCTCGGCGCGGAAAGGGGTTAGTTACCGCAAGGGCTCTAGAGCCCACTCCTAGTTACCGATGTAATAAGCCCCGCATGACCTATTCAGGTCTGCCACCGTAATTCCTGTCTTCATTTGGTTCTGGAACGGTGATGCCCGCACTGGTCGCTACAGCTTCGAAGTAAGATGAACCGATAATCTTATCGCATCGGGGTGGTGCCTAGAGTGCGGCTCGTCGGGCCGGTGGCTCTATCCCTTCGAAGGGGTTGGGGATACGTCCGGTTTTGACGTGCCGGAAGGGCGGTCCGTCTCCGAACGCTCCAGGCCTACAGAGGGTCGAGGCCGTCCATGACGGCGGTCAGGGCGATGACGGTCTGGGCTTCGAGGGCGCTGTGTCCGGCATTGGTCTTGATGAAGGTCCGGGCCGGCGACCCGGCCGCCTCGAGCGCCGCGACCAGCGCGGAGGCCTGCGCCAGCGGTGTGACCTGATCGAAGCGACCGTGGACGATGTGCACGGCGATGCCGGCCAGCCGGCTGACATTCGCCAGGATGTAGCCCGGCTCGATGAAGAGGTCGTTGGCGAAATAGTGGGCCTCGATCTGGGCGAAGCTCAGGGCGAAATCCGCCTCGGCATTCTGACCGGGATCGGCGGCCGGAGGGATCGTGTAGGAGATGGTGCCCTCCCAGACCGACCAGGCCACCGCCGCAGCCTGTTGCGCCGCGCGATCAGCCTCGCCGGTGGCGCGCCGGTCGAAGATCGCCTTGTAGGCCGCCATCATGTCCGAACGATCCCGGGGCGGGATGATTTCCACGAAGGCCTTCCACTCGTCCGGATAGGCGACATAGCTTCCCGGCCGCGTGAGGGCGTACGGATGGTCCGCCCAGGTCCCGGCATTGCCCTGATACATGTAGAGCAGGTCCTCGCGTTCGCCGAGGAAGATGCCCCTGAGGACCAGGGAGGCCACGGCGTCGGGGTGCCGGATGGCGTAGACGAGCGCCAGGGTGCTGCCCCAGCTGCCGCCGAAGAGATGCATCTTGCCGGTGATGTTCAGGGCCTGTCGCAGGCGATTGATGTCGGCGACGAGGTCGTCGGTCGTGTTCTTCAGCAGGGCGACGTCAGGGCCGGTGCCGGCGACGGTCGGACGGCTCTTGCCGCATCCGCGCTGGTCGAACAGGATCACACGGTATCGCGCCGGATCGAAAAATCGCGACAGAACGGGCGAGCAGGTGCCGCCCGGCCCCCCGTGCAGAAACATCACGGGCTCGCCGTCCGGATTGCCGGATTCCTCCCAGTACAGCGTGTGATCCGGCTCGCGATCGACGGGCAGCAGCCCCGAGGCGCGCGCGTCCTGCTGGGGGTAGGACCATTCGTCAGAGACCTTGCTGATCGTCTGAAGTCTGGAGAAATCCATGGCGTCGTCCTCTGAATGGGCGGTCAGACTTCCACGTTATCACCCGTGCGCAGCCTTCGGTATTGATCCTCAAGCGTCGCCATGCGTTGAGGGGCCATGACCAAAACAGCCAAACCTGCCGTCCTCACCATCCGCAACGCCCGCCTGACGGATGTGGCGGCCATCAATGACCTTGTGATCAAGGTCTACAAGGATATTCCGCCCTACACCCAGGGCATGTTGCGTGGCCAGATCGCGGCCTTTCACGACGGCCAGTTCGTGGTCGAGTACGAAGGCGAGATCGTCGGCTATGCGGCCGGGTTCCGCATCGACGAGAAGACGGCGATGGCACCGCACACCTGGAACGAGATTACCGGCGGCGGCTATGCGGCGCGTCACGACCCGGTCGGGGACTGGTTCTATGGCATGGAGGTCTGTGTCGACCCGGACCGGCGGCGGCTGCGCATCGGCCAGCGCCTGTACGACGCGCGGCGTGACCTTTGCGAGGCCCAGAACCTGAAGGGGATCGTGTTCGGCGGGCGGATGCCGGGCCGGTTGCGGCGCAAGGCGACCTATCCGACGGCGGTTGAGTATCTGGACGCGGTGACGGCGCGCAAGCTGAACGACCCGGTGATCGGCTTTCATCTGCGCTCGGGCTTCGAGCCGATCGGGATTCTGGAGGGCTATCTGAAGTCCGACGCCGCCTCGATGGGCACGGCGGCCCACATGGTCTGGCGAAACCCCTATTATACCGAGGCCACCGGCCGGGGTGCGGCCTTTGCCACCAAGGAGACGGTACGGGTGGCCACGGTCCAGCTTCAGGCGCGCAAGGTGACGAGTTTTGAGGAGTTCATTTCCAACGTCGAATATTTCGTCGACGTGACCTCGGACTATCGCTCCGACTTCGTGGTGTTCCCGGAGCTGTTCACCCTGCAACTGCTGTCGCTGGAGCCCAAGAAGCTGACGCCGGCGGAGTCGATCGAACACCTGACCCGCTATACGCCGCGCTTCATCGAGGCGATGCAGAAGTTGGCGGTGGAGTACAACATCAACATCATCGGCGGTTCGCATCCGACCCGGGCCGATGACGACGACATCCAGAACGTCGCCTATGTCTTCCTGCGCGACGGTTCGGTCCACGCGCAGGAGAAGATCCACCCGACCCCGAACGAGCGGCACTGGTGGAACATCAAGGGCGGCGACATGGTGCACGCCATCCCGACCGACTGCGGGCCGATCGGGGTGTTGATCTGCTACGATTCCGAATTCCCGGAACTGGCGCGGCGGCTGGTCGACGAGGGCGCGCGGATGTTGTTCGTGCCGTTCTGCACCGACAACCGGCAGGGCTATCTGCGGGTGCGCTATTGCAGCCAGGCGCGGGCCATCGAGAACCAGTGCTACGTCATCCTGTCGGGCAATGTCGGCAATCTGCCGAACGTCGAGAACATGGACATCCAGTATGCCCAGTCCTGCATCCTGACACCGTGCGACTTCCCGTTCGCGCGGGACGGGGTGGCGGCCGAGGCGAGCGAGAACGTCGAGACGGTGACGGTGGCCGACCTCGACCTGTCGGATCTGGCCTGGGCCAAGTCGCAGGGCACGGTGCGCAACCTGCGCGACCGCCGTTTCGACCTGTACAAGACCGTCTGGACCGACGGCGGCTGAGGCGGCTTCAGGCGTCGGCGGTGCGGGATGCAATCTTGGCCGCCGGTTCAGCCCAGCGTGCCGCCGCCGACAGGCCGCTGGCGATCAGCAGACAGGTCACTGCCGCGATCAGCACCGGCCTGACCATGCCCGCCGTCGGCGCCAGGGGGCGGATCAGCATCAGGACCAGCAGGCCGATCAGGGCCATGGCCGCCGGCAGGTCGATGCCGACGCCGAGGAAGACGAAATGCGCCATGCCGAACAACCAGGCTCCGCCGAGTACGCCGGCCACGGCTGACGCGGCGAGTGCGGCGGGTCGGTCGAGTCCGGGCCCGGAGAAGGCGGTGATCGCCGCCGCCGCTGCCGCCAGCAGACCGGGCCAGACGAAGATCAGCGCCGCCTCGGGGGCGAGGATCTGAACGATCAGGCCGAGGCCGAGCGTCAGGGCTATCAGGCCCAGCCAGCCGCCCCAGACCGTGCGGGAGGCCAGGCCGGGCACCAGGGTGAGGCCGACGGACAGCAGGGCCAGCGCCAGGATCACGATATTGAAGCCGCCGACAACCAGGGTCCCGACCGTGGCCACGGCGACGACCGCCGCCATCACGCGCCGGTCGATCCGGTCGCGGCCCGCCAGCAGTAGCAGACCGACAGCAAGGACGGTCAGGGCTGTGGCGGCCTCCATCCACGGTAGCCGGGCCAGCAGGGTGTAGTAGACATCGGCCGAAGCGGCCCGGGCGGTCATCGGACCGGCGAGAAGACGAACGGCCTGGGCCAGGACGGCGGCGGTGGCCAGGAACCACAGTCCGTCGAGTGCGCCGCGCCCGATGTCAGCGGGGCTGAGGACGCTGCGGCGACTGACACGCCAGGCGGCGAGGCCGCCGAGGCCCGCAGTCAGCAGCAGCAGGAGCCAGCCGGTGGCCGCGCTGTGCATCAGAACAAACCAGCCGAGAATGTCCGAATAGACGACATTGCTGCCGGCGACCGGCAGGGCCGGGGCACGCAGCAGGGCGTCGGCGGTTTCGAGGGCCTGGGAGCCGATGTGCTGGACGCTGCCCTGGTCAAGGGCGGCCGGAACGGAGGCGGCGGAGTGATACTGTTCGGGTCGTCCGATGAAGGCAAAATTGACGCCGGGGATTCCGCGTGCACGCGGGATGGTGAAATCGGTGCCATTGGGCATCTGTTCGTAGACGAAGACCCCAAGCGAACTGCTGGCCGGACCGCCGGTGGCACGGCCGGCGGTGCGGGCGAACAGGGCGATGGTTTCGGCATTGCCGGGTCCGGTCTCGAACATCATGGCCCGGCCGCCACCGCCCCGGGCCTCGAGGTTGACGATCGCACCGATGCGGTCGCGCAGGGGGTGGCCGCCGAAGAAGACGCGAGCTCCGTCCAGACCCAGTTCCTCGGCGTCGGTGAACAGGACCACCAGGGTCCGTTCCGCACCGCCGCGGGCGCGGATGGCGCGGACGGCTTCAAGCACCGAAGCGACCCCGGCGCTGTCGTCGGCCGCTCCCGGCGAACCGGGCACGGTGTCATAGTGGGCCATGATCAGAACGGCCGGAGCGTCCGCGTCGCGGCCGGGCAGGACCCCGACCAGATTGACGACGGTGTAGCCGACACCGGCCGGGTTCTGGCCCTGACGTTCGGAGCGACGAATCGACTGGGGAGACAGCGGCCCCTCGAACGGGGCGGGGGCCAGACCCAGGGCCGTCATGCGATCGAACAGATAGTCACGTACCCGGGCGTGGTCGGTCGAGCCGAGCGGGTGGGGGCGTTGGGCGATCTCGCGCACATCGACCATGGCCCGGGCCGCGGAAAAGTCCGTGGCGGGGGCGTCCGCGCCGACCGGGCGCGGCGTCTGCAGGGTGATGACGGCAAGCAGAAGGGCCAAAGCCAGTGAGCCGGATAGCCAGACGAGGCGCATGGTGGTCCCTCCCGATCGATGGGTCGCACTAGGGCGCAACCGTCCTGTTAGTTCAAGGTCGGGTGCCGTCAGGCGGCGCGGCGCAGGCTGGCCGGGGATTTGACAAACAGACCCTTGCGGCCGTGAACCGGGCGGAAAGCGAGGCTGTCGCCGTCGAGGGTTTCGTCCGGTCCGAGAAACAGGCAGCCGTCGTCGACAAGCTGGCGCTCGAGACCGTCAATGACCTGCCCTCGCCGGGCGGGTTCGATATCGGTCAGGACGTGGCGGCAGACAATGACGTCGAACCGGGCGTCGCCGACCGGTTCGTCCAGCAGGTTGGCGCGGGAGAATTGGACTGCGTTGCGTAGCTCCAGCCGGGCGACCCAGGCCTCGTCGATCAGTTCGAACCAGCGCAGCATGGTGTGGGCCCGCAGGCCCCGCTGGATTTCGAAGCCGGTGTAGGCCCCGCTTCGGGCCTTTTCGAGCGCCTTCTGCGACAGGTCGGTGGCGACGATCTCGACTGAGGCACCGCCCTCGAGGGCGGCCATGGCGAGGGAGTAGGGCTCCTGACCGCTGGCGCAGCCGGCTGACCATAGGCGCACGTGACCACCGGGACGGGCCTTGGTCAGGGCCGGCAGCAACTCGTCGGCGAAGATGTCGAAGGTGGTGCGATCGCGCCGGAACCAGGTCTCGGAATTGAGCAGGGCCTCGATCACGGCCCAGCCGAGCGAGGCCACCGGCTTCTCCCACAGGGCGGCCAGCATGAGAGCCACCGAATCGAAGCCCTCGCGACGAGCGACCGGGCCGAGACGATGCTCGGCCAGATGCAACCGGTCACGGGACAGCCGGAAGCCGGCCCGTGAGGCCATCAGCGACTGCAGGCGTTCGAAGTCGTCCGACGTCATCGCTTCAAACGGCCCCCACCTCGGCGAATTTGGACTGGAGGATCTCGCCATCGAACGGCTTCATCACATAGTCGTCGGCCCCGGCGGACAGCGCTTCGGCGATGCGGGCGGCGCGGGTCTCGATGGTGCAGAACAGCACCTTGGGCGCGGCTCCGCCGGCCATGGCGCGCAGGCGGCGCAGGAATGTCAGCCCGTCCATCACCGGCATGCTCCAGTCCAGCAGGATGACGTCCGGCAGGATGCTGTTGCAGAAGGCGAGGGCCTCGGACCCGTCAGCGGCTTCGTCGACCTCGAAGCCGAGGCCTTCGACGATCCGACGGGCCACCTTGCGGATGATCCGGCTGTCATCGACGATGAGGCAGGTTTTGAGGGGCAAGGCTGGTTTCCAATTGGCGAGACAAGCACCCGCGGTTCGGCTGCATGATCGCCGATGGGCGGTTAACGAGGTGTTGGGAAAGCCCGTTAAGCTTTCTTAGCCATGTGGGTCAGACGGGCATGCGGGCAAGCAGGTGGACACGGCCTTCCTCGAGCTCGACGGCGAGGCTGCCGCCGGCCCCTGTGACAGTCAGCCACAGCCAGTAGGGCTGAATCCACTGGCCGGCCAGACCCTCGCTGAGCCGTTCGCCGGCGAGACCGGTGGTGGCCTCCGGCTTGAGGCGGGCCCGGGTCCCGACGGCGGTGCCGTCCATGATGATGACCTCGCCCTCGCGCCGGACGGTGATCGTGGCCACGCCGCCCGAAGGCAGCGCCCCGACGGTCAGATAGGCAAGGTTGACCAGCGCCCGGGCCTCCGGCTTGCCGAAGTCGCCGTCATCGACCCGCCAGTCCATCGTCGCCCGTCCCCCCTCGATCATTCCGGCCACGAGTTTGTGCAATTCAGGCTCGGAGAAGCGTTCGCTGGTGGTGGCGGCCCCGAAGGCGACGCGCGCAAAATGGACCAGATTGACCAGCTTCTTCGCACTCTGGGCGATCAGGCCCATGGCGTCGTCGCGCATATCCTGGGCCGAGGGGTCGGCCAGCAGATCAAGACCGGAGGCGATGGCCCCCGCCGGGCTGATGAAATCGTGGCACAGCTTGGCCGCAATATAGGTGGCCAGTTCCTGGCCATCGACAGGAAGGTCAGCGGCGGTGTCGTTCACGGTCATCGGTATTCTGCACCAGCAAGGGAAGCGTCGGGACAGGCTGACGTGATTTGCCGGTTCGTGAAACCGGCCGGATCGGCTATCGAGGCCGCACATGACCAAAACACTGCAAGCCGACCTCGCCTCCGGTGCCCTGGCCGAGGCGATCGCTGACATCGCCGAGGACGCGGCCCGTCTGATCCTGCCCTACTGGCGCGCAGACACGGCGGTCGAGACCAAGGCGGACGCCAGTCCGGTGACCGAGGCCGACCGCGCGGCGGAAGCCCTGATCGTCACCCGGCTGGCGGCGCTCTATCCCGGAATCCAGACCGTGGCCGAGGAGGCCGTCGCGACAGCCGGTGCGCCGGATCAGGCCGAGGCGTGGTTCTGGCTGATTGATCCGCTGGACGGGACGCGTGGGTTCGTCGAGGGCCGCGAGAGCTATACCGTCAACATCGCCCTGATCCATGACGGCGCTCCGGTTGCCGGTGTGGTGGTGGCTCCGGCCACGGCGACGACCTGGGTTTCGGCCGCGGGCGAGGGGGCGGGCGTCCTGCGCCGGCGCTTCGGCGAGCCGTGGCAGACCGTGCGGGTGCGCGACCGGCCGACGACGCCGGTGGCGCTGCTGAGCCACAGCATGACCGATGACGAGGCCGGGCGGCTGGCGGCGCGGCACGGCTGCGCGCAATGGCAGGGCATGGATTCGTCCCTGAAATTCTGCCTGATCGCCGAAGGCCGGTTCGACGCCTATCCGCGGACCGGGCCGACCTCGGAATGGGACACGGCGGCGGGGCAGGCGGTGCTGGAGGCGGCCGGCGGACGGGTGCTGGGCGGGGATGGCCAGCCGCTGCGCTACGGCAAGCCGAGTTTTCTCAACGGTCCGTTCGTCGCCCTGGGCGGCTGAGGCGTCGTCAGACCCGGACGGCGCGGCCCGCGATCAGGGCTTCGGCCCGGGCGGCCAGGACGGTCACGCCCAGTTCGCGGGCCGTGGCGGCGGCCTCGACCAGGGACATGTCCAGACCGGCGGTTTCGCGACCGGTCAGGCGACCGAGCGCCAGATTGATCCGGGCGATGGCGATCTGGTCGGCGGCCCAGTCCAGCGGCGAATGTCGGCCGGAATCGTTGCCGAGGCGGCCGCACAGACGGATCCGCAGGTCTGACAGGGTCTTGAGGTCGCCCCCGGCCTCCGCCGCGAGCGTCTCGCGGGCGAACCGGGCTTCCCGCGCCAGGGCCCCGAGGATCAGGCCGCCGCCTTCAGTCAGGGCCTGGGCCTGGGCCAGGGCGATCAGGGGTGAACGGTCGTCGGCCTGGACGATCTGGATCGCGACCCAGTCCAGCGGGCTGTGATCGACGGTGAACTGGTCGGCCGCGGCCTCGAACATGGCCTGGCCCTGGCGCATGATGACGGTATCGCCGGCCATGGTCGCCAGCAGCTTCATGCCCGCCCCGCACAGGGACAGGGCGCGGGCCCGGGTCAGGGGGCGATATTCGGGTGTGGCGTGCTCAACCAGATCGCGCAGGTCGCGGCCGGCCTGATCCAGAAGGCGGGGATCGCACCGGGCAACACCGGCCTCGAGGGCGAGGGCCGCCCGGTCGAGGCGAACCTCGTCAGCGACCGGTCCGGTATCTGGTCCCAGGTCATGCAGGGCCGCGTCGAGCAGGGCGGCGGCATCAAGCAGGGCGGTGGTGTCGGTGGACAGCCGGGCCTGCCGGGCCTTCAGCCGGGCATGGATGACCGCTGCGGCCCGCGCCGTCTCGGGACGGTTGACGCGGCCGAGGGCGTCGATAGCGGCCATGGCGCGGTCCAGTCCGGCTGTGCCACCGCACAGGTCGAATTCCAGCATAAGCACGTGGGCGGTCTCGATCGCCGCCTGCGCAGCCTGATCCCCGCCGGTGGCGGTGCGGACCGCTTCAGCCGCAGCCTTGTGGGCGCGCTCAAGGCTGTCACTGAAACCAGTGCGTCGGGCGTGTTCACGCCACAGGGCCGATGATCGCAGACCGGCCTGGAAGGGATGGGTGCAGGACACACGACCGGCGTCGATCGACTGCTGGCGTGCCTCGGCGCGGACCAGATCAGCCCCGATCAGCTCGACCCAACCCAGATCGTCGCTTTCACGCGCCTGGGCGAACAGCTTTCTCAGATCTCTGCCGAACTCGAACATGCGGCCAATCGCTCCGTCGTCCCGCTTCGGGACTGACACCGGTCCCTCTCGCGTCCTTTGCAAACGCGACGCCGCGAGAGTGGTTCGGCGTGGCCATACCGGTTTCGCTACACAGGACGAGGCGGCGATCTATGGCGGTCGGGCCAGGGCTGCACGCAACGCCTTTGTCAGGGGCTGCCCGGGGTCATATTTGACTTGTATATCGGCGCAGGCTTGGTCTTTGTGCGATGCACCATGCTCATCCGCCGTTTGATCCAGCTCCACCTCGGCCTTGCCCTGTTCGGTGTCTCCCTCGCCCTGATGGTGCGCGCGACCCTGGGTCTTGATCCGTGGAACGTCTTCCAGCAGGGCCTGACGGACCTGACCGGCCTGACGCTGGGACAGGTCTCCATCGCCATCGGCGTGGTGGTCATGCTGGCCTGGATCCCCCTGCGTCAGAAGCCGGGCTATGGCACCATCGCCAACATCTTCGTCATCGGTCTGGTGATCGACGCCGCGCTGGCGGTGCTGCCGGTGTTTGAGGGGCTGGGGCTACGGGCCGCGATGATGGTTTCAGGCGTGGTGCTGAATGCCGTCGCCAGTGCCGCCTATATCGGCGCGGGCATGGGGCCGGGGCCACGCGATGGGCTGATGACCGGCCTGCACCAGCGGCTCGGCTGGTCGATCCGCGTCTCCCGTCTCAGCATCGAGGCCTCGGTGCTGGCCGCCGGATGGCTGCTGGGTGGTGTGGTCGGCGTCGGCACCGTGCTCTACGCCGTGGCGCTGGGGCCGCTGGTGCAGCTGTTCCTGCCGATGTTCACCGTGACGCCGCCGCTGAAGGTCAGCCCCGCTCCTTCGTCTTCGTGAAGGCGACCTTGGGGAATCGCTCACTGACATAGCCGGTTTCCCAGCTCGACTTGGCCAGGAAGACGGGATCGTCGTCGATGTCGCGGGCCATCTGGCCGCGGTATTTGCCCATGAAGTCCTCGAGGTCGGTACTGGTCCCGCCGATCCAGCGGGCCTCGGCCCAGGGCGAGGGTTCGAAGACGACATCGAGGCCGTATTCCTCGCCCAGACGGTCGGCCATGACCTCGAACTGCAGCTGACCGACAGCGCCGACGATGAAGTCTGCGCCCATCTCGGGGCGGAACAGCTGGGTCACGCCCTCCTCGGCCAGACCGTCCAGCGCCTTACGCAGGTGTTTGGCCTTGAGCGGATCCTTGACCCGCACCCGCTGCAGGATCTCGGGGGCGAAATTGGGCAGGCCGGCGAAGCGGATCAGGCCGCTTTCCGACAGGCTGTCGCCGACGCGCAGCACGCCGTGGTTGGGAATGCCGATCACGTCGCCGGCGAAGGCTTCATCGGCCAGCTCGCGGTCCGAGGCGAAGAACATGATCGGGGCGTTGACCGACAGCTGTTTGGCGGTGTTCTGGACCTTCAGCTTCATGCCGCGCTGGAATTTGCCCGAGGCCATGCGGAACATGGCGATGCGGTCGCGGTGGTTGGGGTCCATATTGGCCTGGACCTTGAAGACGAAGCCGGTGACCTCGGGCGCGCCGGGCTCGACGATGGTCTCGACCGGCTCGGGCGCGTTGCGGGCCCCGGCCAGGGCCCCGTATTTGCGGGCCTTCATCGTCTTCGGCGGCGGGGCCCATTCGCCGATGGCGGCGAGCAGCTCGTCGATGCCGAAATGGCGCAAGGCCGAGCCCCACAGCACCGGGGTCATATGGCCCTCGAGGAAGGACTGGCGGTTGAAGGCCGGATAGCCACCGGTGACCAGTTCGGCGGCGTCCAGCATGTCCTGATGCTCGCCGTCCTCGAAATACCGGGCGGCTTCGGTTAGCGGCAGGGCGTCGGGGTGGGGCTCGTCGACCACGGCGCCGGGCACCTTGCGCGCATAGGGCTGGAAACGACCCGTGCCGATCTCGACCATGCCGCGCAACCGGTTGCCGCTCTGAGCCGGCCACCAGATCGGGGCCGGGTCCAGCTGAAGCTTGGAGGCGATCTCGTCCAGCAGGGCCATCGGGTCCTGGGCCTCGCGGTCCAGCTTGTTGATGAAGGTGATGATCGGGATGTCGCGCAGGCGACAGACCTCAAACAGCTTCAAGGTCTGGGGCTCGATGCCCTTGGCGGCGTCCAGCACCATGATGGCGCAGTCGGCGGCGGTCAGCGTGCGGTAGGTATCTTCGGAGAAGTCCTCGTGCCCGGGGGTGTCGAGCAGGTTGAACATCTTGCCATCATGTTCGAACGTCATGACCGAGGCCGAGACGGAAATGCCGCGTTCCTTTTCGATCTTCATCCAGTCGGACTGGGTGCGCCGGTTCTCGCCGCGCGCACGCACGGCACCGGCCGCGCGGATAGCTCCGCCCGCGAGCAGGATATGCTCGGTCAGGGTGGTCTTGCCCGCATCGGGGTGGGCGATGATGGCGAAGGTCCGGCGACGGCCGGCCTCCTCGGCGAGCGTGAATTTCGACATGGCGGCGGGAGGTAGCGCGTCAGGCGACAGAAGTCACTCGCCGGTGTCACGCATCGCTGTCATCGCTCGTCGGGTCAGGTTGATCCGACTCCGGCTCGATCTCGTCGGGATCACCCAGGCTGACGGCCTCGATATCGGACACGTCCAGGGTCCTGTCTCCCGCCCGAATTCTTTCGAGCAAATGCTGGGCAGCGTCGGCAGCACCCCCGCCGTGCGGGGCGTTGGCCAGCGGAACCAGCAGAGCTTCTGCCCGATCCGGATGGCCGGACATTAGCAGGACCTGGGCATAGCCCAGTCGGGTCTGGGCCAGTTGAGGGGCGATCTGGAAGGCGAGTTGCCAGGTCGCCACGTCGTTCTCCGTCGGGCCGTCCGGTCCATAGGACTGCATCTCGCCCAGCATGATGTAGGTCAGGAAATGGGTTTCGTCGGCCCGGAAGGCGCGTCCCAGATAATGGCGGGCGGCATTTTCAAAGGGCAGCGGATCAGCGTCGGTGTCGCGCGCCTTTTGCTTTTCGCGGGACGCCAGCAGGTGGAGCGCCTCGACGTTGTCGGGTTCCCGCTCAAGCAGGCGGGTCAATATGGCCTCGCCCACCTCGGGATCGCCAAAATGCAGCTCGGCGTGACCCAGCTGCAGCTGGGCGAAACTGTCGTCCGGATAGTCCGCTGCGGCACGACGAACGGCCTCGGCGGTGGCGGCCCGCTCGTCCTCGGGGACGCCGACTTTCAGGCGCTGACCCAGCAGGAGCAGGTCGTCGCTGGATCGGGGGAGTACGGTGACGGAAATCTCCGCCCGGGGGAACGCCTGCCGGTATCGCGTCATGGGCACCCGCCCGTTCAAATAGTTCCTCAGGGTCCGGCGTAGCTCCGCCAGGGACTTGCCGGTCGCCCGCTCCATCGCCTCGACCGGATCGCCGCCGTCGCCGACGTCAGCGAGATAGGCGGACAGCATGACGCGGTTCTCGGCGGTACCCATGAACCAGTGGGTCAACAGCCAGGCGACCGGATAGTAGGTGTCCCGGTTATTGCCGCGGCGAACCTCAAAAGGCCGTCTGGACAGCAGTTCTTCCAGCGGAATCCAGTTCGGCGAGGACTGAAGCCAGTACAGGCGGTCTGTATTGTAACCGCCGATGACGACCTGGTCAGGCTTGATCTCCGCCGTCGAAAAATATTCGGCGAAGCCCTCGACCAGCCAGCCCGGATAGCTGCCGGTGGAATACTGGAACATGAAGTGGTGGGCATATTCGTGGAGCAGGACGTCGTCGCCGTCACCCCGGATGGCGACCGCAAAAATATCCTCCTGCGACGGAAAATAGGTGCCGACGACATTCTGCTGGCTGGCGGGATGAACCTTCAGTAGCTCGCGACGGCTGCCAACCAGATAGATTGAGAGCTTGCGGTCCGGCAACCCGTCGGTCGGCAGACCCAGCCGTGTCCTGAGGATGTAGTCGTAGGTTTCCAGTTTCTGGACGTATTCGAGCAGCGCCGCTTCACGGCCTTCCGAATAGACTATGAATTTCGGGCTTTCGGCCCGGCGCCATTCCGCCAGAGCCGATGATCCGCCCGAAAGGGCCAGAATCACGGCGAGCGCAACACGCACGAAAAGGCGGTGAGACACCGGCATGAACAGACCCCCGAGACACTTCTGAGTTGCAGGGTGGCACGCCGGGGCGGGTCTGACTATCGGCGAAATGGCAATCAGGCGGCCATTCGGTTCCAGACGACGCGATCGGCGGCGACGGCATCGAGTTTGCCGCGGGCATCGCGCTGGCTGAGCTGGCGCAGGATGGCCTTGGGCAGGGCGCAAAAGCGTGGCTCGACCAGTTCGGGTGCGCAGTTCTGGACGGGGGCGGCGAACATGGCGGCGTTGACCTCGGGACTGCGGTCGGCGATCAGCCAGGCCAGACGGCGGGCCCGGACCGGATCGTTGCGGTGCAGAAGCGGGTCTTCGGAGAACAGTTCACAGCCGAGCTCCAGGACATAGTCCAGTCCCAGCTTCTCGAAGCGACGCGCATCCCTGGCCGTGACCGGGCAGGTCTCGTCGAGGTCGAATACAGCGTCGTTCAGAAGAAACAGCATAGGGGAAAACTCACCATCACCGGACGTGTTTCCATCCGTTGATCCAACCCTAGACGCGGACCACTTGCGGCCCGGTTCACGAACGCGGTTAAGTCTTTACGACCAAGGCGACCGATCGTTCATGTCTGGTCAGCGACTGTCTCGGTGATGAAGTGGCGGCCGTCGCGATCCTCGATCTCGACCACCCAGAGGTCGCTGTCATAGGCGATCTGACGCTGGATATAGGCGTCCAGTTCGGACTCGACCTCACTGACTACCGGCTGGATCCACAGACGGTCGCCGTCGGGGCCGAACGCTTCAGTATAGAGGCGCGCGCGACGGGTGCGGGTGTCGAAGGCCTTGACCACGACCGTGCCCGCCCGCTCGTCGCCGCGGCGAACCACGGTGGCGAAGGCCCCGCCCAGTTCAGCGCGGCGGATCAGGGCGGAGACCCAGAGGTCGCTCGACAGAAGCAATTTGATAACCCTGCTCGGAAACCAGACCGGAACGCGTTGGGCATAGGGTCGGTCACATGACGATAGGCTTTCAACACCCAACCGCCAAAGTCGCAATGCTGGCGATGGCGCTGGTCGCGATCCCAGGGGCTGCCCTGGCGCAGCCGACGGCCCCCTATTATGAGCGCAGCTTCGTGCTGGCCGCGGATCTGCGTTGCGACCTGTTCCAGCCGGATGTGGCCGCGGCGCTGTCCGCCGCCACACAGCAGGCCCGCAGTGCCGCCCTGCGCGCCGGAACCAGCGAGATCGACCTGAGGGCCGCCGGAGACCGGGCGCTGAGCCGCGCCCGCAGCGTGTCGTGCGCTGATCCGCAATTGGCGACAGTCCGGCAGAGAGTGGAGCATGCGTTCGCGGGTTGGGCCCGATTGCCGCGGATGGAGTTTCCCGGCGTGCGCGCCAGCTGGATCGCCAATCGCGTTCCGGCGACTGGCCCCAGCTGGATTCTGACCCAGGCCTCGGTAACCGGAGCCTCGCCGGTGACCGTGGGCTATACTGCGGGCGAGATCGGCGATCGGCTGACGGCGGTGGTGTCCTTCGTCGGCCGCCCCCGGCCCTATGCGGCGCGGATCGTCATGCGTGATCCCAAGCGTTCGCCCCGGGCCTGGCTGGGCGGGGTGTCTGACCTGCCGCCGACGTCGGTACGCCGCGGGTTCTGGGCCGTATCCTTCGGGAATGCGGATTCGGCCTTGCTGGTCACTGGAAAGTCGGCCGGCGAGGCGTGGCGTTTCCCGACCGAAGCTGCCGAGGCGCTGGAGAAGCTGGACCCGCGCGAGGCCTTTGCCATCGAATTCCTGTTCCGTGACGACAGCGTCGCCAGCGCCATTTTTGAAGCCGGGGACTTTGCGGCCGGTCGGGCCTTCCTGTCGCTGGGGCCGTTGGGCGGACTGGCCGCCTGAGGTCTGGCAACAGCCGATCAGGCTTCGGCGTTGCGCGACGGATCCGCCTCGGTCAGGTTGATGATCTCGGCGCCACCGGGCGGAATTGGCGCACGACCGGCGACGACGACGGGCAGGCGGACGGTTACCGCCGTGCCTTCACCGAGCGTGCTGTCGATCGTCATCCGGCCACCGTGCAGCTCGGCCAGGGCCCGGACGAGTGACAGACCGAGGCCCGTCCCCTGGGCGCGCTGGTCGGCATCGCCGGCCTGTTCGAACGGCCGTCCCAGCCGTTTCAGATCGGCGGGAGCCACGCCGACACCGGTGTCGGAGACGATAATCTCGAGATAGGGGCCGATCACTTCCAGCGTGACCGTCACCGAGCCCTTGGCCGGCGTGAATTTGATCGCGTTCGACAGCAGGTTGAGCATGATCTGTTTCAGCGCCCGGCGGTCGGCCGAGATTTCGACCGGTTCGTCCGGCAGGACCCCGGCCAGTTCGACGCCTTTGTCGTTGGCCGACAACCGCACGAGGGCGATCCCGGCCGAGACCACGTCGCGGGCATCGAACCGTTCGACCGACAGCGGGTAACGGTGTGCCTCGATCTTGGACACATCCAGCACGTCGTTGATGAGATCGAGCAGGTGGCCGCCGGCCTCATGGATGGAGTCGGCGTATTCGGCGTATTTGTCCGGCAGGGGGCCGAACAGACGCTGGCGCATGATGTCGGAGAAGCCGATCACGGCGTTCAGCGGCGTGCGCAGCTCGTGGCTCATATTGGCCAGGAAGCGGCTCTTGCCGGCGTTCTGGCTCTCGGCCTCGTTGCGCGCTGCTTCCAGCCCCAGTTCGCGGGCGTGTTGATTGGTCGCGTCGAAGGCCTGGACGATCAGGCGGGGGACGGCATCGACGGGACCGGTGTCGGGGTCGTCAAACCGACGCAGGATCAGGGTCACGCGCCGGTCCAGGGCCAGGCGCGGCGCGAACAGGATGGCGGTTTCGGTCCCGGCCAGCGCGCTCTCGATCGCGGACATCACGGTGGGCCGGTCCGGCGCGTGGACGGCGGCGATCAGCCCCTGGGCGAACAGCGGTTCGACGGGCAGGGCGGGCGGAGGGGCGCCATAGGCGGCCAGTACGCGGCCCGACGGCTCCAATACCAGGGTCAGGCCGGGCTGGCGGGACAGCAGGGTCTCGACCCGGCCAACCGCCGTTTCGGCGGCGATCAGGCGTGCCTCACTGGTCCGCCACGACAGGCGCAGACCGAGGGCGGCCGCCCCGGCGACCATCAGGGTCGAGATGGCGGCAACCAGGGGGGTGGGCGTCCAGGGGCCGCCGAATTGGGCGGAGACGGCACCGACCCCGGCGGCCAGGGCGACGCCGATCAGGCCGGTCTGGGCTCGCTGCTCACTGCCGAGGGCGAGGCCGACGGCCAGGGGCATGAAGATGAACCCGGCGAGGGCTCCGGACAGTCCACCCGACAGGGCCGCAGCCACAATACTGGCCAGGCTCCAGACGATGAGCCCGGCGAGTCGTTCGCGCTCGCCGTCGCGGGCCAGCAGGCCGAGGCCGGCGATACCGGGTATGACCATGACCACCACGGCGTAGAAGGCCGATCCGTCCAGTCCGCCGAACCAGCGCCCCGCGAGGGCCAGAAGCGCCGCGGCCACAGCCCAGGCCGCATGCCAGGCGGCCAGGGCCGGCAGGTCCCTCGCGACCGAGGGAACGCGGGGCGATCCGTCATGATGGTCGGGAGGTGTCAAACGGGGTCCGGAATTGAGGGCGGTGGCGCACCGCAGGGTGGAGGCAGGGTCCGACCAGACTAGCCCTCCCGGTGAGTCAGCTAAAGGCCGCTCCCGTTACAGGCGACTGTCCGTCGTGCATGAGCGCAATTGTCTGGGGACCACTGGCAAGGTTGTCGTTAATGTCTCGTCGGCCTATCTGGCGGCGATGACGGACTCCAACCCCACGATCGACGAGACGCTGGCCGAGCTGGTCGAGTCGTTCGACCTGCTCGGCGACTGGGAGAGCCGGATCGGCTATGTCATCGATCTGGGCAAGGACCTCGAACCCCTGCCGGACGCCGACCGGATCGAGGTTAACAAGGTGCCCGGCTGCGCCGCCCAGGTGTGGTTGAGCCAGAAGCGGGTTGACGGTCATCTGGTATTTTACGCCGACTCCGACAGCGCCCTGTCCAAAGGCAATATCGCCCTGCTGCTGCAGCTTTATTCGGGCCGGACGCCGGACCAGATCCTGGCCTTTGACGCCCGCGCGGCGCTGGACCGTCTGGGCCTGCCCCAGGCGTTGACGCGGCAGCGGGCCAACGGGTTGAACAACATGGTCGGCCGGATCCGCGAGGCGGCGCTGGCTGCGACCGCTAGCGACTGACCTGCCCCGCGGGGTTTTCCAGCCCGTAGTGGACGGCCAGGGCCTGGAGGCCCTGTTTCAACAGCGCGCGACCCTGACGACGACGCAGGCCGAGTTCGGCCTCGGCGCATTGCAGACCCAGTTCCCGCACGCAGACACGATCGATCATGGCTCTGACCTGCGGCGCGCAGGCCTGGAGGGCCGCCTCGACCCGCCGTCCGGCGGCGATGGCACGATCCGTGGGCTCGACGCGGGCGGCGCTGCCGCCGCCGGCACGCGGCAGGGCATCCCAACGCATCGTCAGGGACGGACCGCGCAAGGCAATCTCGGCCTCGGCGCGCAGACGCTCGCCGGCGGCGAGTTCGATCGGGGTCAGCCATGGTCGGCCGGTGGCGTCCTTGTGACGGGCCAGCCAGACGAGTGCGGATTCCCCCAGATTTGCGCGGTGTCGGATCAATCGACCGTCCGCCTGCATCACCGCCCGCTCGCCCTCGACCCAGCCCGGTCGACCCGGCGCGGGCCCCGGGGTCGGGTCGACGGCGTGGCGGACGCACCAGCCGCCACCCTGACGCCGGCGCAGGCCGGGGTCGGCGATCAGGGTCCGAAAGTCAGCCTCATCCAGCCGCAGGGTGACGCGGGCCCGTCGGTCATGACCGACGCGCAGGGCATAGACGTCACCCTCGGCGTCCAGCCAGGCTCGGCTACGGAGCAACAGGTGCCGGGCCCGGTCCATTCGCCCGGTCATGTCGGCAATTCGCAGGCCGGGGCGTCGCAAATGTCACGGGCGCAGGCTTCCAGCCGATCGAGCCAGACGTCCAGTGACGCGCGGTCGCGTTCATCCTCGACCCAGCGACAGGCCGCGGACACCGTGGCCCGGTTCAGGCCGAAGGCGTGGCCGACCCGCTCCAGCGGCCAGCCGAACGCGATATGGGCCAGATAGAGGGCCAGCCAGCGAGCGCGACAGGCGCGACTGCCCCGGTGTCTACGGGCGGTTATCCGCTCTGCCGATACACCGGTTGCGGTCGCGATCAGCTGGATCGCCAGGGCCGCCCTGATCCGATCCAGCTCCGCAACCGGCACCCTGTAATCGTTCGTCACCGTCTGTACTCCATTCCGGGTGGTCAAGCTCACCGGCCCGAAGGGGCCTCACCCGCAAATGAGAATATAGTCCTACGCCGCGCCATCTTCGGTCGCAGGTCCGGAACGGGCGGGGATTTGGGCACCGGCGCCCAGCCAGAGCAGTCAGACACTGACGGAAGGTGGCTGGACGAAAAAACTTCGGTCCCTTGACTCGCGGGACCTCGACGCCGATTCGCAAATCAGCCTACGATTCGCCTCAATGGGGTGACGTTAACCCTTCTTAAGGTTTTGGTCGGTTAACTCCCGAACAAGGTTACCGCAACTGCGGGTGCCTGAACCATTATCAAGCTTTGCCTGGAGGGGCACGAATGCGCGTTCTGCTTATCGAAGACGATCACGCAACGGCCCAGAGCATCGAACTGATGCTCAAGTCCGAAGGGTTCAACGTCTACACGACGGACCTCGGCGAAGAGGGCATCGATCTCGGGAAGATCTACGATTACGATCTGATCCTGCTTGACCTCAACCTGCCCGACATGAACGGCCTTGAGGTTCTGCGCCAGTTGCGCGTCGGCAAGGTCAACACGCCGGTGATGATCCTGTCGGGCTCGAGCGAGATCGAAACCAAGGTCAAGACCTTCGGCGGAGGTGCCGACGACTATATGACCAAGCCCTTCCACAAGGACGAGCTGATCGCGCGCACCCACGCCGTGGTCCGTCGTTCCAAGGGTCACGCCCAGGCCATCATCCACACCGGCGAGATCGCCGTGAACCTGGATGGCAAGACGGTCGAGGTGCACGGCCACCGCGTCCACCTGACGGGCAAGGAATACCAGATGCTGGAGCTGCTCTCGCTGCGCAAGGGCACCACCCTGACCAAGGAAATGTTCCTGAACCACCTGTACGGTGGCATGGACGAGCCCGAGCTGAAGATCATCGACGTCTTCATCTGCAAGCTGCGCAAGAAGCTGGCCACGGCCGCCGGCGGCAAACACTATATCGAGACCGTCTGGGGCCGTGGCTACGTCCTGCGCGATCCGTCGGAAAACACGGCTCCGGCTCCGGCTCCGGCCAGCGAAGCCGCCTGAACCCGTCTTTCAGTCCAGATACAAAACGCCCGCCGGATTTCTCCGGCGGGCGTTTTGCTGTGTGGGCCCGGCGAATCTAGCGTGGTGACATATAGGTCATCGGTTCGACGAGGGTTACGCCTTCGGTGCCGACGGTGAATTTCAGCCCTTCGAAGGTCGGCATGGCCATCAGGGGCTGGCCCTTGTTGGAAAAGGCGTAGCCTTCATCCGGCATGCCGGCCGCATCCATGTCGAAACGACCGTTGCCGTTGGCGTCGTGCATGACCATCAGCGCGTACTCACCCGGGGCCACGTCGTGGAAAGTCAGCACCACATCGCCCGAAGTGTTCCCGGGCGCGCTGGCGACATAGTCCGCACCCCGCATGAAGGTGCCGGCGGTGTTGAGGGCGGCGGAAACCTCACCGCCGCGGGCTTCAACGCCCTTGACGGTGACGGTGACATCAGCGGCCAGGGCCGGGACGGCCGTGGCGCACAGGGCAAGGCAGGCGAGAGAGAGGCGGATCATTGGACAGCTCCATTTGAATGCATGAAGTACTTTATAAAATGAAGTAACTTGTTGTCAAGCGATCCCTCCGCCTGATCCGCGCCCGGCCTGTCTAGGTCTGGAAGGCGGCTGCCAGCGCCCGGGCCATCGGGTTCGGCTGACCGTTGGCATCGAACGGCAGGGGGCGGTCCTTGCCGTCGTCCTTGTCGTCGCGTCGATACCAGCTGTCGGTATCGCGCAGACCCCAGGTGGTGAAGGCAAAGCGCTGGGCCGCCGGCAGGCACCTATAGGCCTCGGCCAATTCGGTGACCCGGGCGGTCTGGAGCGACAGCCGATACTGCTGCCCACGCAGGTCCAGCGCGCTGTCGGTGCGCAGGCTCACATCCAGTTCGGAGACATGGATGGGCAGGCCGAACTGGGCCAGCTCATGCATGAAGGCCGCAATCTGCCCGTCAGGGATGTCGATCCACAGGTGCGACTGGGTGCCGAGCCCCTGAATCGGGCAGCCGGATTTCAGCAGGCGTTCGACCAGACGCAGAAATTGGGCCCCCTTGGCCGGGATGCCTTCCAGATTGTACTCGTTCAGGAACAGAACAGCGTCGGGGTCGGCCATCTGAGCCTGTTCGAAGGCGCGCCGGATGTAGCCGTCCTGGCCGTAGCGGCGGCTCCAGTGGCAGTCGCGCAGGCCCGAGCCGTCGTCGAGGATCGGCTCATTGACTACATCCCAGCTCCTGATCTTGCCGCGATAGCGGCCGGCGACCGTGGCGATATAGCCGTCGAAGGCCCGGTCGAAGGCGGCATTGTCCAGGCCGGAAAAGGCGTCCTCCCCCTGCGAATACCAGATCAGGGTGTGGCCATGCAGGGCCATGCCATTGTCGTGGGCGAAGCGGGCGATGTGGTCGGCGCGGTCCAGACGGGGGCGATCCAGACCGTCGGCCAGGATGTACTCCATCTTCATCTCCCACTCGGGCGTGAGCTGGGAGACGTGGGTGCGGGCCAGGTTCAGCCAGGCCGGATCGGTGAGATTGGCGATCTGGACGCAGCTGCCGAAGGCCCCGGGGGTGATGGTCTTTAGCGGGGGAAGAATGGCAGGGGGTGTGCTGGCAACGGCGGAGCGCCGGCAGCCGGCGATCAACGGAGCCAGCGCCAGGGATGTCAGCAGCGCCCGCCGGTTCATATCAACCCGCGCGCCGCCTCAGGCCCAGTTCGTCGAAGGCGGCGGATTCACGCTTTCCGGCGGCGAGGACGGCGTTGAGGCGGGTAGTCTCGGCGACGTGTTCGAACTTTTTCAGCTCTTCAAAGGCACCGGTCAGGGCGTCGCGAGCCCCTTCCTCTTCGAGGTCGAGCGTCTGGACCTCGGTCATCGCGGCACCGCGCCGCATCTTCCAGCCGTTGAGATAGGCCTGCAGCAGCATGGCGGCGTCGGCGTCGCCGCGCGACTGTTCCCGTTCGATCTCGACCTCGGCATCCAGAACGGCGACGCGCATCTCGGCGGAGGCGCGTCGGGCCGTGATCTCGGCCAGCCGTTTTTGCAGGGTCTCGACCTCGTAGTTCGAGATGCGGATCAGCGAATGGGCCCAGGCAGTCATTGGTTTACTCCGGTCACTCAACCATTCCTTGGTTCAGAATAGTTTCCAGACGGTCAAAGGAATCCGACATTCGCATCGTCTCGTCCTTGTCCTGGCCCAAAAAGGCCTCGAGGTCGGGGTTGAGGGCGATGGCGCGGTCAACGATCGGATCGGCCCCGGTGCGATAGGCCCCGATGCGGATCAGCTCTTCCATATTGGCGTACGCACTCAGGCACTGACGGGCGCGCTTGTTCAGTTCGCGCTCGGGCGGGGTCTGGCAGGCGGGCAGGGTCCGGCTGACCGATTTGAGCACGTCGATGGCGGGGAAGCGGCCGCGCTCGGCGATCTTGCGGTCCATGACGATGTGGCCGTCGAGGATACCGCGAACGGCGTCGGCGATCGGCTCGTCATGGTCGCCGCCGTCGACCAGCACAGTGAACATGGCCGTGATCGGAGCGGCCGTGGTGCCGTCGGGCCGGATCGGCCCGGGGCCGGCGCGTTCCAGCAGTTTAGGCAGTTCGGAGAAGACGGTCGGCGTATAGCCCTTGGTCGTCGGCGGCTCGCCAGCGGCCAGACCGATCTCACGCTGGGCCATGGCGAAACGGGTGACCGAGTCCATCAGGCACAGGACCTCGAGGTCCTGGTCGCGCAGGAATTCGGCAATGGCCATGGTCATATAGGCGGCCTGGCGGCGCTTGAGGGCCGGTTCGTCGCTGGTGGCGACGACGACGATGGCGCGACGCAGTCCCTCTTCGCCCAGGGTTTCCTCGATGAACTCGCGCACCTCGCGGCCTCGTTCGCCGATCAGGCCGACGACGACGACATCGCAGCTGGCCTGACGCGCCAGCATCGACAACAGCACCGACTTGCCGACGCCCGAGCCGGCGAAGATGCCGAGACGCTGGCCACGGCAGGTGGTGGTGAAGACGTCCATGGCCCGTACACCGAGGTCGATCCGCTCGCCGACCCGGTCGCGCGAATGGGCTGGCGGCGGTGGAGCACGCAAGGGATAGGCAGCAAGCCCGACGGGCAGGGGGCCCTTGCCGTCGATGGGGGTGCCGAAAGCGTCGATGATCCGACCCAGCCAGGCCGTGGTCGGGCGGACAGAACCAGCCTGGTCGGTGATATAGATGTCGGCCCCGGGGGCCACGCCCTCGACCGGGCCGAACGGCATCAGCAGGGCCTTGGAGTCGCGAAAGCCGACGACCTCGGCGGGCAGGGGCGTCTGACCGCGCCGCCCGATCTCGGCCCGGGCACCGACGGCGAGGCGCGACAGCCCACCCCGGGATTCGATCAGCAGTCCGTTGACGCCCGCGACCTTGCCGGTCACGACCAGCGGGTCGATCGCTTCGATGGCGGCGACAAGATTGCGCAAGAACAGAGACCCCGGATCAGCCCGTTAACGATTGAGCTATCGTGGTTAACGCCGGGTGAATTCTGCGTCCGAGTGGGGTTGCCGCCGCGCTCGAACCGCAGCCAAACCGTTCGGACCGCTCAGTTCATCTAGGGACGCTCGATCATGTCGCGGATCTTTTCGCCGAGTTCGGCCATGATGAACGGCTTGGTCAGGACCTCCATACCCGCGTCAAGGAGGCCGTTTCCGACCGCCGCATTCTCGGCATAGCCTGTCACGAACAGCACCTTGAGGTCGGGTCGGGTCTCGCGGGCCGCGTCGGCGACCTGACGGCCGTTCATGCCGCCCGGCAGACCCACGTCGGTGATCAGCAAATCGATATGGATGTCCGACCGCAGCAGGGCCAGACCCGAGGGGCCGTCGTCGGCCTGTAGGGCGCGATAACCAGCATCTTCCAGCACTTCGACGATGAGCATCCGCACCGTCGGCTCGTCGTCGATGATCAGGACGGTCTCGCCATGGCCTTCCACGCCCGACAGGGATCCATGGGAGATGTCGACGTCATCGGCCGCACCCATGAAGCGCGGCATATACAGGCACATGGTCGTGCCCTTGCCGATCTCGGAGTAGATGCGGACCTGGCCACCCGACTGGCGGACGAAGCCGTGGATCATCGACAGGCCGAGGCCTGTGCCCTGACCCAGCGGCTTGGTGGTGAAAAAGGGATCGAACGCTTGGGAAATCACCTCTGGCGTCATGCCTGAGCCGGTGTCGGTGACGCACAGGGAGACGTACTGACCAGGGGGCAGGTCGCGTTCCCGGGCGGCCCGGTCGTCCAGCCATTTGTTGGCGGTCTCGATGGTCAGGCGGCCGCCTTCGGGGGCCATGGCGTCGCGGCTGTTGATGCACAGGTTCAGCAGGGCGTTCTCGAGCTGGGACGGGTCCATGCGCGTGGCCCATAGTCCGCCGGCCCCCACGACCTCGACCTCAACGGTCGGGCCCACGCTGCGACGGATCAGGTCTTCCATGCCTGCGATCAGGCGGTTCACATCGATGGCCTTCGGATCGAGAGTCTGGCGACGCGAAAAGGCCAGCAGGCGCTGGGTCAGGGCCGCCGCGCGCTGGGCTGCGCCCTGGGCGGCAGTGATGTAGCGGTCGACCCCGTTCAGGCGACCTTCGCCGATGCGCTTTTCCAGCAATTCCAGGCTGCCGCTGATTCCCGCCAGCAGATTGTTGAAGTCGTGGGCGATGCCACCGGTCAGCTGGCCGACGGCCTCCATCTTCTGGGACTGGCGCAGCGCCTCCTGCGCCTGCATCAACTGCTGTTCGCGCGCCTTGTCCTCGGTCAGGTCGCGGCCAACGGCGATGAAATTCTCACCGTCGGGTTCGGGGGCTACGGTCCAGTCGATCGGCGTCCAGGCGCCAGTCTTGGACAGGACCCGGTTCTGGAACCGGGTTGGTCGTCCGGTCTCCTGCATCGTCGTCAGCGCCGCCACTGTGGCCTCGACATCCTCCGGGTTGATGATGTCGGCGTAGGGGTTGGTCAGCAGTTCCTGCTCGGTCCAGCCCAGGGTTTCCGTCCACGCCGGGTTCACCGCCGACAGGCCGCCGTCGTAGTCGGCCCGGGCCAGCATGTCGGTCGACAGGGTCCATAGCTGGTCCCGCTCGGCCGTGGCTCCGGTCAGCAGGTCTGAAAGGATGTCGTTGACCCGCTCGAGCTCCTCGCCTTGCAGGCGGATGTCCTCGATGTCGATGTTGGCTCCGACCCAGCGGGTGATGTCTCCCGTGTCGTCGCGCACGGGCTCGGCATGAACGGCGAAGCGACGCCATTCGCCGTCGGTGCGGCGGATGCGGAACTCGGTGCGGTAGGACTGACCGCTTCCCAGCGACCGGCCCCAGCTTTCGGCCGCGCCGGCCAGGTCGTCGGGATGGACGATCGCGCCCCAGCCATCCGTCCCGTCCAGCGTGCCTTCGGTCGTGCCAGTGTAGAGGTAGACCTGCTCGTTAAACCAATACAGGTGCCCGTCCGGCCGGCTGGCCCAGACATGGTTCGGAACCGCCTGGGCGAAGGCGCGGAACTGGGCCTCGCTCTCGCGCAGGGCGCGCTCGGCCTTCCGGCGTTCGGTCAGATCCTTGAACAGGACAGCGACCTGTCTGCGGCTGGCCGGCTCAATACGGAAGGCGGCCAGCTCCAGAAAGCGGCCGGTGGGTTGGTATTCTTTCTCGAAGCGGACCGAGTTTCCCGTGCGCAGAACCTCGCCGTACAGGTCGATCCAGGGTTGGGCCTCTTCTCCGGCCAGCTCGCGGATGGTGCGGCCCTCGACCTCGGCCAGACCGACCTGCTCGCCCGCCGCCGGGTTGGCTTCGACGTGCATATAGTCGCTGAGGGGGCCGTGCGGCCCATCGATAAACTCGATGAGGCAGAACCCCTCGTCGATCGTCTGGAACAGCGTGCGATACCGGCTTTCGCTGTCCCGCAGCGCAGTGATGTCCTGAGCTATACCCGCCATCCGGACCGGTGTGTCGCCGTCGAACTGCACCTGACCGGTGATCGTCAGCCAGCGCAGGGTCCCGTCGGGCTGGAGGATGCGAATGTCGTGGTTCAGCCGGTGATTCCCTGCCGGGTCGAGCGCGCGGCCCACGGCCTCCGCGTAGGCCGGGCCGTCCTCGGGGTGGATGCTCTGCGCCAGCGCCGTCTGCAGCGTCAGGTGCCCATCCGACGGCAAACCGAACATCGCCATCATCCGCTCATCGGCTTCCGCCAGATCCCGGTCCGGGAACCAGACGAAGGCACCCAGGTTGGCGGCTTCCAGCGCCTGCTGCTGTCGGGCCTGGCTTTCCTGAAGTGCCTGCGTGACGCGTGAGACGTCGGTCACGTCATACCCGCCGACGAAGATGCCGGATATCAAGCCCTTCTCGTCGCGGATCGGTTCGTACAACAGGTCGATTAACCGGTCGCCGTCCTGGCGCTCCAGACGCACCGGCATCCCCCGGGCGACATACCGTTCGCCGCTGGCATAAACCTGATCCAGAAGCTCGAAAAAGCCCTGACCCTCCAGTTCCGGGAAGGCGTCCCGCACGGAGCGACCGATGAAGTCTCGCGGGCCGGAAATCTCGACATAGGCGTCATTGACGTAGTCGAAGGTATGCTCCGGTCCTGACAGCACCGCTGTAAAGCCAGGCATCTGCTGCAACATTGCGCGTTGTCGGGCCTGCTCTGAGGCGACGCGTCTGTCGGCAAGAACCCGATTCGTGGTCTCGGTGCAGGCGCAGAACATGCCCGCCACCTCACCGCTTTCGTCGCGGACCGGGGAGTAGGAGAAGGTGAACCAGGTCTGTTCGTCATGGCCCTTGCGGTTCATGAGCAGCGGCAGGTCCTCGAAATAGGTGGCCTTGCCGTCCATCGCGGCCTCGACCATCGGGAGGATGTCGGCCCAGATCTCTGACCAGATTTCCTCGAATGGCCTTCCCAGCGCCGCCGGGTGCTTCTCGCCGAGGATCGGCACGTAGGCGTCGTTGTACAGAAAGCCCAGGTCTTCGCCCCAGGCGATGAACATCGGAAACTGCGACGCCAGCATCAGTTCGACAACGGTGTGGAGGGATGAGGGCCAACGTTCAGGCGGTCCCAGCGGCGACCGCGACCAGTCGCTGGAGCGGATCAAGTCCGCGAGACGTCCCGAGGCTTTCAGGCCCCCGTAGCCTGCCTCTGCGCGGATGTCGGTCACAGCGAACTGGTCGGCTGTCTTGCCTGACGCATCTTCCAATGACCTGTCCCCGACATTCGCGTGACCGCCCCAAGCGGCCCCGCGTCCCTTCCAACGCACGAAAATCGCAAAGGCTTCAACCGCTGAATTTTGGCAGGATCCATCTGGACAGGCACCGTTGCGCTCTCCGTCCGCGCTTCCTAGATCGGTCTGTCCGGAGCCGAAGAAGCGCGCACCGCGTGCACGCAACCGATCGTCGGATGCCGGAGTCCGCCATGATCGACGCCCCCTACGATCCCTCGCGCCACCTGAAGGCCGGTCGCGGCAAGATATTTCCGTCCATTCTCGACACGATGGGCGACACGCCGCTGGTCGGGCTGCCGCGGCTGTCCGCCGAACTGAAGCCGAAGGCTACGGTATTGGCCAAGCTGGAGTTCTTCAATCCGATCGGATCGGTCAAGGACCGGATCGGAGTGGCCATGATCGATGCCCTGGAACAGGCCGGAAAACTCAAGCCGGACACGGTGCTGATCGAGCCGACCAGCGGCAACACCGGCATCGCCCTGGCCTTTGTGGCCGCGGCCCGGGGCTATCGCCTGATCCTGACCATGCCCGAGAGCATGTCGATCGAACGCCGTAAGATGCTGGCCCTGTTGGGGGCCGAGTTGGTGCTGACGCCGGCCGAGAAGGGCATGAAGGGGGCGATCGCCGCCGCCAATGAACTGCTCGCCGCGACGCCGGGCGCGGTCTCTCCGTCGCAGTTCGAGAACCCGGCCAATCCGGCGATCCACCGCGTCACGACAGCCGAGGAGATCTGGAACGACACGGCGGGAGCGGTCGACATCGTCGTCTCGGGCGTCGGCACCGGCGGCACCATCACCGGCGTCGGTCAGGCCTTGAAGGCCCGCAAGCCGTCGGTCCGGATGATCGCCGTGGAACCGTCCGCCTCTCCGGTCCTGTCGGGGGGTGAGCCGGGCCCGCACAAAATCCAGGGCATTGGAGCCGGCTTCATCCCGACCATCGTCGACCGTTCGGTCATTGACGGGGTTGAGCAGGTCACGAACGAGGATGCGTTTGACATGGCTCGCAAGGTCGCGCGGGTCGAGGGCATTCCGGTCGGCATCAGTTCGGGCGCGGCGCTTGTCGCGGCCTTCCGACTGGCCGCGTTGCCGGAGAATGCCGGCAAGACCGTCGTCGCCATCGTGCCCAGCTTTGCCGAACGCTACCTGTCCACGGCGCTGTTCGAGGGCCTGTAGCGGCCGTCATTCGCGGTTAACCGAACCGCGTCTAGTCTCAGCCTGATATGTCCGATGCTGCGGCCCTTATTGAAGAAGGTGCATACCCCACGGGGTTGCGCGCTCGCCATGCGCTGTTGAAGCGCCTGGCAGATGTCGTGTCGCTGCCGGGCAGCCGTATCAATGCCTTCGAGCGGTCCGTGACCGGTGACCTGCTGGTCGAGATGCTGCGGCTGGCCGCGCCGCTGGAACGCAAGCGGGTGGCGACGCGACTGGCCCCGCTGGCGGAGCTGCCCAATAGCCTGACGCGGATGCTGCTGCGCGACGAGCCCGAGATCGCCGGTCAGTTGATCGAGTTTTGCGGCTCGCTGACCGACGCCGACCTGGTGTCGTGCGCACGCGATGCCGGGCCCGAACATCGGCTTATGATCGCCCACCGGCGAAGCCTGTCCGAAGTCGTGACCGAGACCCTGCTGACCTTCGAGGAGGCGGCGCTCACCGAGGCGGTGCTGCGCAATACGGCGGCCCGACTGAGTCAGACCGCGATCGAAAGTATCGTCAGCCAGAGCCGCCGGATTCCCGACTTCTGCGGCCTGCTGCTGAAGCGACCAGAACTGAGGCCGGCGGGAGCCTATGTGATGTTCTGGTGGTGCGGGTCCGAGGACCGGGGCACCATTCTGCAGCGTTTCGCCGTATCGCGTGAAGTCATGCAGGAGGTCTCCGAAGACGTCTTCGCCATGGCGGCGGCGGAGGGCTGGAACGACCCGGTGTCGCGCAAGGCTCTGCAGTTCATCGAGCGTCGGCAACGCAACCGCTCGGCCATCGACAAGAGCCCCTTTGACAGTCTCGAGCACGCTGTCGCTGTGGCAGAGGCTGACGGGCTAAAGCCGGACACCGCTTCGGAAATCGCCTATCTGGCAGGGATCAAACCGCTGACCGGGGCCAAGATCATCGGTGATGTCGGGGGCGAGCCGCTGGCCATCCTGTGCAAGGCAACCGGCATGGGGCGTACGGATCTTCAATCCCTGTGGCGCTCGATGCGGCGGCCTGAAGTGGGGGCGGACGGTGCTGTGGCTCCAGACTGGGACCGTGTTCAGACGACCTTCGAGATGCTGGCGGTCGATCGGGCCCAGACCGTGCTGCGTTACTGGAACTGGTCGTTGTCGTCGGCCCTGACACCGGCTTTGATGCGCGCGATCCGGGACGGCGAGGATGATGCCATCGACGAATATTCAGCGCCTGAACGTGCTGCCATGATGGCCCTGGCTGAAAACTTCGGACGTTAGGTAACGGTCAGGCCCGATATCCGGGGTTGTGGGGTCGTGCACTTCTACGTACGTATACAGGCTGGATTGCCATTATTGACGAACATCATTATTGAACCCGTGGGCGACGGGTCGATGTTGATCAGTCAAGAACATAATCAAACGGGCGAGGCTGAGCTTATGGAAGAAAATTCCCAACTGTTGGAAATGACCGCAGACATTGTGTCGGCCTATGTCGGCAACAACAACGTCCAGGCTACCGAGCTGCCGTCATTGATCGCGAACATCCACGCAGCCCTGACCCAGGTCTCCGGCGGTGCACCCGAGCCCGAGCCCGAAGTCAAGGAGCCGGCTGTGCCTATTCGCAAGTCGATTACGCCCGACTTCCTGATCTGTCTCGAGGATGGTCGTAAATTCAAGTCGCTGAAGCGGCACCTGCGCACCAAATACAATATCAGCCCGGAAGAGTACCGGGCCAAATGGGGTCTTGCGAAAGACTACCCCATGGTTGCGCCCAACTATGCCAAGGCGCGCTCGGACCTGGCCAAGCAGATGGGCCTGGGTCAGGGCGGCCGCAAGCCGGCCCGGACACCGGCGCGCGCCAAGAAATAGGCGACGGCCCGCGAAGATTGAAAACGCCCGTCTCCGCAAGGAGGCGGGCGTTTTTCATTGCAGGAGTGAGAGTCAGGCGGCCTGGGCGGTGCGACGCATGCGCCAGAAGCGAAGGGTGCGCTGGGTGGCCTCAGTTGTCAGTTCCGCATACATCCGCGCATAGGCATGAGCCTTGCCCATGGCATCGCCATCGTCATTCAGCAGAACAACGGCGTAGGTCAGAAACAGGGCCCGGTCGAGGTCGGCCGAACGGCAGACAACAGCCAGGGCGTCCAGGTCGCGACGTTCCACGATCTGGTTGGCTGTGTGGAAGTCGATGTCGGCGAGTTGCGACAGCGCGATCAGGAAGGACGTCTGGCCACCCGAGCGGAGGAAGCGGGCCAGCACCTGCGGGGTCAACTGTCCGGCGGCCTTGAGTTCCTCGACGTAGGCGAGGCTTTCATTGTAGTCGGCAGGCAGAGCGCCGTCGCCGGTGGCGACGCGGACCCGGCCGGCGGCCAGGGCTGTTTCCAGCAGTGCAGGATCCATCTGTGCATTCTGTTCGAGGATCTGCTGACGCAGCCGCGCCTCGACCACGAAATACATGTCGTTGAGCAGGTCTGCGGGCAGGGCGCTGCGTTCGACCGCGTCCTGGTGCAGGGTCGGGTTGACCTTGGCCCGTTCGACGGCCGCTTCGGAGGCCGCGCGTGACAACTGGGCTCCGTCGTTGCGCAACAGGGTGCCCAGGGTCACGTCGTCTCCCCGCTCGACGATGACGTCGGAAACGGCCTCGGACACGGTCGGCCGGATCGACACGGCACGGAGGTGTTCCTGCCCGTGCGTGCGGACCACGGAAAGCAGATCCTCGTCGGTGAGAACGGGTGAGGCGCGGAGCACCGCCCCGGCCACCGAGGCCTCGTCATTGGCCAGCCGTCGGATCAGGCTGACGGGCGCGTCGGCCACGTCGGCAAAGCGGGCGGCCAGCTCGGCGCGGACCGCGGTCTCCATGTCGACGGTCAGGCTGACGAGCACGGCGTCGTAAAGGCTGTCTTCGGCGGCCGTACGCGTCGGATTGCCGAAGAAACTCTCCGTCAGTTCGCGCAGCAGCTTGCGACGGTTCTCGCTCGAGCCCTCGGCGGCCATGGCGATCAGGTCGGGTAGGCGGGAGGCAGGCGCGGCGTCGCTCATAGCTGATCCGGAGTGGAGGTGTCGGGCATGGCCTGAAGCCGTCCCTGGGCATTGCGGATCAGGGTCGGGGGCTCAGGCGGTGCGGCGAGGTCCTGGGAGGCCAGGGAGGTGGGCAGATCGACAGCGATGGCGTCGACATAGGTTGCGGCCGGCAGCGGCGTCGGGTCCGGCTGGCGATTGTTCTGGCGATGCACCGAATAATAGCGTGCGCCCTGCTCTGCGGGGCCGTTGGTCGAGGCCGCCACCGGGGTGCGCGTCGGCGCGACGGTCGGTGCCTGGAGGCGGGGCTGCGGTGCCGCGGCGGGGGTTGGGTCGGGTGTACCCTGCATGTGGAATATCAGGGCGTCGCGCCGCGGAGCCATTGGATCGGGAGCGGTCAGAGGGACCGGGCCGGTCGCGACGGGCGTGGCCGGCGGCGGGGCCATGGCCGGCGGCGGAGCCGACGGGGCCGGAGGTGTCGGCACCAGAGCCGCAGGGGTCATCCAGGCATTGGCCGGGGTCAGGCCCCCGGAGGGGGCGGACATCGTGCCGGTCGCCGCCTGGGCGGGCGGGGTGCCGTGCGGGATAATCGCGGGCGTCGGACGGCGGGTGGGGGCCGGAACGGGGGCGTTTGTGGCGATGCGGCGCACCGGGGTGGTCGCGGGGCGTTCCGGGGTCGTCCGCGCGGGCGTGGTACGGCCGGGCCAGGTCAGATAGCGCAGACCCAGACTCTGGCCGTCGTTGCTCGCCCGCGCCGGCGGTTGCTGGGCTGCGGCCGGAGTCGCGGCGACGAGGGCTGCGACAGCAAAAAGGGTAATCGACAGGGCACGACGCACAGGCACGACTCCCGCTGCAAGGACTGGAGTCGCACGGTAGTCGGGGCGAGCTTAACCTGCCGCTAACAACCAGGGTTGAATCCGCGAGTCCGGCAGGATGTCAGCCGCGACCTGGCAGATACTGGGTGGTGAAGGCCTCGCGCCAGTTCAGGGGGGCCGGATAGACGCCGGCTTCGGACATGATCTCGAAGAAGGCCCGCCAGCGGTCCTCGGTCATGGTGCCGAGGCCGTAAAGGGCGGCGTCGCCTCCGTCGACGATGCCGTTCTCTTTCAGCGCCTGCCGGGCATGATCGAGCTCGGCCTGGGACATCTGCGGATTGTCGCGGCGGATCAGGAGGTCGGCGGCCCGGGCGTCACCGTGGATATAGTCGCGCCAGCCCTCGGCCGAGGCGGCGATGAAGCTGCGCAGGGCGGTGGCATTGTCACGGGCGAAGGCGTTCGGGGCCAGCACCAGGGCGGCGTAGGACGGATAGTCCTGATCGGCCAGCAGGAAGGAATGGGGCGTGAACCGGGCCGTCTGTTCAATCGCGTAGGCGTCGGCCCCGAGATAGCCCTGTTGCACGGCGCTCGGGTCGGCGATGAAGGCGGCCGGGTCGACATCATACGGGCGCAACTGGTCGTCGCTGAAATCGTAACGGGCCTTGAGCCAGATCCAGAAGGTCGCGGCCGCGGCGTCGGTCAGCAGGAAGGGCCGCCCCTTGAGGTCGGCAATCGACTTCAGCGCGGGATCCGGATGGGCGAGCAGCACCCGGGGATCCTTCTGGAAGAAGGCGGCGACCGCCTTTACCGGGGCACCCTCGGCCACGAGATTCAGTGGCATGAAGCTGTCGGAGCCCATGCCCAGTTCGACCGTGCCGGACGCCAGCAGCTGAGGCACGTCGATGTCGGGTTTACCCTGAATGATCTGGACGTTGAGCCCCCGTCTGGCATAGGCCCCGCCGGCGAGGGCCTGGTAGAAGCCGCCGTGTCCGGCGCGGGCATGCCAGTCTGTGGCGAAGCGCAGGCGCACGCGCCCTTCCTCGTCGACCGGGGCTTCTGCACGTCCGCAGGCCGCCAGTGTCGTGGCCGCAAGGGCCCCCGCGAGGAGGCTGCGACGGCTGGCGAAAGAGGGGCGATTCTGGTCCCGCGACATGGGCGGGAGCCTAGGGCGACGGTGCGGCCTTGGAAAGGCGGACCGGCAGCAATTCGGATGCCGGAATTGAGCGAGGGGACGCACGCCCGGTCGAACCGTTGCTTACGTCCCCTCGCCAAGTCCGGGTTGGGACTTGGCCATTGAGGTTCAGGGCCTTTGCGTCAGCACCAGCGGGCGAACCCGGCGATGGTCAGCGGTTTCCTGGCGACTCCTGGTCTTTGGCGTTCCGTCGGGTTTGACCCCGTCGTCGTCCATCGATCCCGGTCTGGTTCTCCGTCGCCCCGCACCGAAGCGCTAAAGACGGGGAGCCTGGACCCTGCCCGGTCTTTCCATGTCCCCCGAAGAGGTCAGGAACCCTTGGTCAGAGAGCCGGACCGGTTCGCTTGAGCCCCGGGTCTCCCCGGTTTTCCGCGCCGCCGTGTCCCTCGGCCTGATCAAGCTCGCTCCAATCCGCCGATCCCGCAAGCGCCCACGGGCATCCAATTGTGGATGTTTTGGTGGACGAATTTACCAATCTCGCGAACCAATCCGTGGATGATTGGAAAACTTTCACAAGAGACCAAGGGTTTGGACGATCGTGCACAAGCAGATTCCTGGCGGTCGAAATTCGTCCGGTCAGGCGCTTTGCAGGGCCTCGCGCCGGGCCTCAAGCGCGAGCCATTCCTCCTCGGCGGTGACCAGCATGGTGCGGGCGCGGTCGGCGTTGGTGGTGGCGCGGTCAAAGGCCTTGCGGTCGCGGGCGTAGAGGTCGGGGTCGGCCAGGGTGGCCTCGTGGCGGGCGATGTCGGCGGGCAGGGAGGCGAGCAGGCCTTCGAGCTCCTTGAGCCGGTGGGTGTCCTTGAACGACATCTTGGCGGGCTTCTTCGATGGGGCGGGGGCCATGATCGTCGCCGGAGCGGGGCTGGCCGCGGCGCGACGCTGGGCCTCGGCGTCCTGGGGGCGCTGGTGGGTGCCGGGCTTGAGGAAGCCGGGGTTCTGACGGATGAAATCAGTCCAGCCGCCGGGCGTTTCGACGATGTCGCCGCGGCCGTTCATGGCGATGGTCGAGGTGGCGAGACGGTCGACGAAATCACGATCGTGGCTGACCAGGATCAGGGTGCCGTCATAGGTTTCGAGCAGCTCTTCCAGCTTGTCGAGCGTGTCCATGTCGAGGTCGTTGGTCGGTTCGTCGAGGACCAGCATATTGGCCGGCTTGGCCAACGCCCTTGCCAGAAGAAGGCGGTTGCGCTCGCCGCCGGACAGGGTCGAGATCGGCTGGCGGAGCTGGCCTTCCTGAAACAGGAAGTCCTTGGCGTAGGCCGCGACGTGCTTGGACACGCCGCGCACGAGGATGGAGTCGCCGCCGCCCGGGGTCAGGGCGTCCCAAAGCGTCATGTCGCTGCGCAGCCCCTCACGCGACTGGTCGAGATAGACCGGGTCGAGATTGGCTCCCAGCTTGACGGTGCCGTCGTCGGGGGCGAGTTCGCCAAGCAGGATCTTGACCAGGGTGGTCTTGCCCGCGCCGTTGGGGCCGACGATGGCGAGCCGGTCGCCGCGGACAATGCGGGTGGTGAAGGGCTTGATGACGGTGCGCGGGCCAAAGGCCTTGGACACGCCCTTGAGGTCGGCAACCAGCTTGCCGGAGGTCGCGCCGGAATCGACGCCGAGATAGAGCTCGCGAGGGACATCCTTGAGCCGCTCGCTCCGGTCTGCCCGCAGGGCGTCGAGCGAGCGGGCGCGGCCTTCGTTGCGGGTGCGGCGGGCGGTGATGGAGCGGTAGAAGGTCTCAGTCTCACGCTCGATGGTTTTGGTCAGCCGTTGCAGGGACTGGGCCTCTTCCTCGGTGACCTTGGTCGACCATTCGTCGAAGGCGTCGAAACTCTTGTTCAGGCTGCGAACGCGACGGCCCTCCAGCCAGTGACAGGTCTGGGTCACGCGGTTGAGGAAGGCCCGGTCGTGGCTGACCACCAGTACGGCGCAGCGGGCCGAGATGAGTTCTTCCTCGAGGAGCTCGATGGCGAGGATGTCGAGGTGATTGGTCGGCTCGTCGAGGAGCATCAGGTCCGGCTCTTCGGCGAAAGCCTTGGCCAGGGCGGCGCGGCGGATCTCACCGCCCGACAGGTTGACCGCCGGCTTTTCCGGATCAAGGCCGAAGGTGTGGAGCCAGGCCTCGGCGGTCCAGGACTCGGCGTCTCCGGAGACGGCGTAGTCCGCCAACGTCTCGCCGGTGATGACGGGTTCCTGGGGCACATAGGCGAAGCGGACGCCGGACTGGACGGCCCGTTCGCCCGAGTCGGGCTCGACCTGACCCATGATGATCTTCATCAGGGTGGACTTGCCGGCACCGTTGCGGCCGACGAGACAGGCGCGGGTGCGCGGCTCGATGGCGAGATCGACGCCATCGAACAGGGGACGTTGACCGTCCTGGAGACGGACGCCTTTGAGGGCGATGAGGGGGGGACGGGCTGCCATGGGACGCGGCATATAGACTGCGAATGTGCCCGATGCGAGACACAGCGGACCGATCGGCGTAATGAGCCGCCCGATGACCGAGCCGTTCTGGGAAACCAAGACCCTGTCCGAGATGTCCCGCGACGAGTGGGAGAGCCTGTGTGACGGGTGCGGTCTGTGCTGCCTGATCCGGTTCGAGGACGAGGACACGGGGGCGGTCACCCCGACGCGGGTGCATTGCAAGTTGTTCGATACGCACGCCTGCACCTGTATCGACTACGCCAATCGGCGCGAGCAGGTGCCCGATTGCATCAAGCTGACGCCGTGGAATATCGAGGCCCTGAAGTGGATGCCGCTGTCGTGCGGGTATCGCCGGGTGCACGAGGGGCGTGGGCTGGCGGCCTGGCACCCGCTGGTCTCGGGGGATCCCGAGAGCGTCCATGCGGCGGGGGTATCGATTCGCGGGCAGACGGTGTCGGAACTGTCGCTGGCCGAGCCCGAAGACGCCCTGGCCTTCGAGGCCCCGGAGTGGATTCCCGAACGGGGTCGGTGAACTGCGTGCGTCGGCGGTAACGAAGCCTTTCCGTGTCCCTGATAACCGTGGAGGTTCCATCGACCCGGAGACCGTGAATGCGCCGTACGGCCAAACACGCCATCAGCCTGGACAGTCCTTTTGACCGACTGACGGCGCTGTTGTGCAACACTTTCGGTATGCCGTTCGGGCTGGTCTCGGTGCTGGACGGCGACGAGGCGGTGTTTCGCTCGGAAATCGGCCTGGGCGAGGCGTCGATGCCGCGCGACCAGAGCGTGAGCAATGTTCTGGTCGCGATGGGGGCCGGTGCCAGTCTGGTGATCGAGGATACGCTCGAACATTCGAAATTTCGCCACCATCCGATGGTGACCGGGGCTCCGCACATTCGCTTCTTTGCAGGCGCGACAGTGACGACGGCTGACGGCTGTCCGGTCGGCGCGGTCGGCGTCATGGACGTGGAGCCGCATCCGGCCCTGACGGTCGAACAGACCGACACCCTGCAACTGATTGCGCGCCTCGCCGGGGACATGGTGGACCAGACGGCGGCGGCACGGACCCAGGCTGAACATCTGCAATTGCTGGAGATGGCGGAGACGGTGACCGGCATCGGTCACTGGCGCCTGGACCGGACCACGAACCGGGTGGTGTGGTCGGATGAAGTGTACCGGATTTACGGGGTCGACCGGACGACCTTCGATCCGACTCTGGACGACGCGCTGAAGTATTTTCATCCGGATGGTCGGGCCATACTGGAAGGTCTGCTGCAGCGGGCGGCGGAGACCGGCGAGGGGTTCGAGGTCCGACTTCGACTGACACGCGACGATGGCGAGACGCGGAACGTGATCTCGCGCGGAAGCGGGGAGCGTCTGGAGGACGGGAGCATCGGGGCCCTGTTCGGCGTGTTCCAGGATCTGACCGAGGCTGACCGGGCCCACGAGCGACTGGTCCGGAGCGAGGCCCAGTACCGGCTGCTTGCCGACCGCGCGACGGACGTCATCGTCACCTATGACCTTGAGGCGAAATTTACCTATGTCTCGCCGTCGATTGAAACGGTCCTGGGGCATAGGCCGCAGGATCTGATGGGGACACCGATCCTGTCGCTGATCCTGCCTGAGGACATTCCGGACCTGACCACCCGGTTCCGGGCCATGGTGTCCGGAAAGACGGGGGACGAGCAGAATCGCCTGCGCTACCGGGGAATCACCAAGACGGGCGAGATTCGCTGGTTTGAGGCCCGCACCACGATCATCCGTGACGCGGACGGGTTGGCTGTCGAGTTTCAGGATGTGATCCGCGACATCTCCGAGACCAAGCAATTGGAAGATCAGCTGATCAGGGCGCGGGACCGGGCTGAGGCCGGGGCGCAGGCCAAGTCGGAATTCCTGGCCAATATGAGCCATGAACTGAGGACGCCGCTGACCAGTGTGATCGGCTTTTCCGACCTGCTGCAGGCCAGCAAGCGTTTGCCGGCGGTCGAAAGGGGCCATGCCGAACGCATTCACACCGCCAGCGGGGCCCTGTTGAGCGTGATCAACGACATTCTCGACTACTCCAAGCTGGAGGCCGAGGCAGTCGATATGGAGCCACGGGCGTTCGCGCCGCGGGGACTGGCCGAGGGGGCGGCGGCGATCGTCGAGACCCAATGCGAGGACAGGGGTCTGGACCTGGTCGTCGAGATCGATCCAGCCCTGCCGCAAGCCCTGACCGGCGACGAAGGTCGGTTGCGGCAGGTGATGCTGAACTTCCTGTCCAACGCCGTGAAATTCACGCCGCGCGGCCGGGTTCACCTGGCTGTCGGCGGTTGTCCGGCCGGAGATGGGCAATGGATGTTGAAGGTCTCGGTAACCGACACCGGGATCGGTCTGTCCGCGGATCAGGTCGCGACCATGTTCGAGCGGTTCACCCAGGGCGACGCCTCGACGACACGGGTGTACGGCGGCACGGGACTGGGGCTGGCCATCTCGCAGCGGCTGATTGAGTTGATGGGCGGTCAGGTCGGAGTCGACAGTGTGCCGGGAGAGGGTTCGACCTTCTGGCTGGAAGTGGTTCTGCCGACGGCGGATGCGGTCAATCACGCGGACACGGACGACGTGACGATTGCGGGTACGGGCCATCGTATTCTCGTCGCCGATGACGCGGGTGCCAATCGCGAACTGATCGTCGCCATCCTGGCCGGTCTGGGTCTGGAGGCGGACGCGGTCTGTGACGGGGCCGCGGCGGTCGATGCGGTACGGTCCGGCCGCTATGATCTGGTGCTGATGGATATGCAGATGCCGGTGATGGACGGGCTGGCGGCGACGCAGGCCATCCGGGCCATGGACGGGCCGGTGGCGGGCGTGCCGATTCTGGCCCTGAGCGCCAATGTCCAGCGTGAGCAGATCGACCGCTGCCTGGCGGCGGGCATGGATGACCATCTGGGCAAGCCGATCCAGATCCCCGCCTTGGCCGAGGCCCTGGGCCGCTTCTTGCAGCCGGCGGCGACCGACAATCAGGCCGCCTGATCCGGGTGCGCTGAAAAATCCTCCGGATTCTTCAGAAATTGCCCTGCACGAACAACGGGATGAGCTTTTCTAGCGGCTAAATTCCCGCACTGGGGCGCTGCTGGCCTATGATTCAGCCATGCCGGAAAAAAAGGTTCGATACGGGAAGATGAGCCCGCGGGAATTTGCCGACCGGGTGCGGGAGATGCTGGGCGCGACGGGAGACATGCCGCCGGACGAGGTCGAGCAGCGGTCCCGGGCGACGCTGGCCCTGGCCAGGGCCGCCAAGGTGCTGGATGAGGTCGAGCCGGCGGGGGGAGCGTTCGACACTGATGACGATCAACTGGATGCCGCCGGAGAACAGCGGCTCAGGGACGAGCTCCTGCATCGAATCGTTGCGCTCAATGCCGATCTCGAGGCTGAGGAAGGCGCTGGCGAGCCTGAACCAGACTCAGCTGAGGCTGATCGAGAACGACTGGGACGGCTGGTCGCATCGGGCGCAGCAACCGCCCCAGAGTGACTGGGCGACCTGGCTGTTTCTGGGCGGACGCGGCGCGGGCAAGACCCGGGCCGGGGCCGAATGGCTGACGCGGCAGGCGGTGCGGGGTGCGCGGCTGGCGCTGGTCGGCCCGACCCTGCACGATGTGCGCGAGGTGATGATCGAGGGGCCGTCCGGTCTGAGGGGTATCGCGCCCTGGCACCGGCGACCGGTCTATGAGATCAGCCGGCGGCGGCTGGTCTGGCCGAACGGGGCGGTGGCCCATGCCTTTTCGGCCGAGGATCCGGAGAGTCTGAGGGGGCCGCAGTTTCACGCGGGCTGGGCCGATGAATTCTGTGCCTGGAAACGCCCGGGCGATGCGCTGGCAATGTTGCGGCTGGGGATGCGGCTGGGGGCTGATCCGCGGCTGGTGATCACCACGACACCGAAGCCGATGAAGGCCCTGACCCGACTGATGGCTGAGCCGACCACGGTCTCGACCCATGCGCCGACCCGGATCAATGCGCGCAATCTGTCGCGTGGCTTTCTGGCCGGGCTCGAGGCGCTGTACGGCGGGACCCGGCTGGCGGCGCAGGAGGTAGACGGCCGGATCCTGACGTCGGGCGAGGCCCTTTGGACGCAGGAGATGCTGGATCGTTGCCGGGGCGGGACGCCGACGGCGTTTCGCAAGGTGGTGGTCGGGCTGGATCCGACGACGACGGCCGAGGGGGACAGTTGCGGCATCGTCGTCGTGGGGCTGACCGACAAGACGGCCTATGTGCTGGCCGACGAGAGTGTCAGCGGCAAACGGCCCCGCGACTGGGCCCATGCGGTGGCGCAGACCGTGGCCCGGCACGAGGCCGACTGGGTCATCGCCGAGACCAACCAGGGCGGCCAGATGGTCGAGGACCTGTTGCGGGTCGCCAAATGCGGGGCGCGGATCAAGCCGGTGTTCGCCACCCGCTCGAAACGGGCCCGGGCCGAGCCGGTGGCCCTGTTGTACGATCAGGGAAAGGTCATCCACTGCGGCTATTTCGCCCGGCTGGAGGATGAGCTGATGGGGCTGGGTCTGGGGACGGGCGAGGCCAGTCCCGACCGGGCCGACGCCCTGATCTGGGCCGTCAGTCATCTGCTGCTGAACACCCGGGACAGCCCGAGTATCCGGTCCCTCTGACCCTTATCAAGGACGTTGAGACATGAATGGACTGCGCTGGCCCTGGGGCCGTCGCGGGCGCATCGCTGCGCCCGAAACCAAGGACAGCCGGGTCGGGGCCCTGATCGCCATGACCGGCCCGGGTCGTCCGCGCTGGACGCCGCGCGACTATGCGCATCTGGCGCGCGAGGGGTTTGGACGCAATGCGGTGGCCTATCGCTGTGTGCGGATGATCGCCGAGGCGGCGGCCTCGACGCCACTGACGGTGTTTCGCGACGGGGTGCGCGACGATGAGCACCCGCTGGCGCGGCTGCTGGACCGGCCCAATCCGGAACAGTCGGGACCGGAGTGGCTGGAGGGCGTCTATGGCGCGCTGCAGACGGCGGGTAATGCCTATGTCGAGGCGGCCGGCGACGGTGACGGGGACGGCGCGCCGGACGAACTGTGGAGCCTGAGGCCGGACCGGATGGCGGTGGTGCCGGGGCGGCACGGTTGGCCCGAGGCCTATGTCTATGAGGTGGACGGGCGGCGGCTGCGCATCGGGCGAGGGGCCGACGGCTGGATGCCGGTCATGCATCTGAAGCTGTTTCATCCGTTCGACGATCACTATGGTTTTTCGCCGCTGGAGGCTGCGGCGGTGGCCGTCGATGTGCACAATGCCTCGGGGGCCTGGAATAAGGCGCTGCTGGATAACGCGGCCCGGCCCAGCGGGGCGCTGGTCAGCAGCGGGCGCGACGGCGAACGGTTGACGACTGAACAGTTTGAGGCACTGAAGCTGCAGCTGGGTGACGCCTATACGGGGGCCGCCAATGCCGGGCGGCCGCTGTTGCTGGAAGGCGGGCTGGACTGGAAGCCGATCAGCCTGACTCCGGCCGAGATGGACTTTATTGCCGGCAAACACGCGGCGGCGCGCGAGATCGCTTTGGCCTTCGGCGTGCCGCCGCAGCTGCTGGGGATTCCGGGCGACGCCACCTATGCCAACTATCGCGAGGCCAATGCAGCCTTCTGGCGGGCGACGATCGCGCCGCTGGTGCGCAAGACGGCGGGGGCGCTGACCGGCTGGCTGGGGCCGCGCTTTGCCGGGACGCGGATTGCGCCTGATCTGGACGGGGTGCCGGCCCTGCAGCCCGAACGCGATGCCCTGTGGGCGCGACTGGGGGCGGCAAGCTTCCTGACCGATGCCGAGCGGCGGCGCATGGCGGGGGTGGGCGAATGAGCACGCCGGGCTGGAAGGTGCCCGCCGCCCTGGTGGTGGCGCTGGGCGTGCAGACGGTCGGCGGGCTGGTCTGGGCCGGGGGCGCGGCGGCACGGATCGCGGCGCTGGAGGAAAGGGTCGGTGAACAGCGACTGGTGGCCGAACGGCTGGCCCGGCTGGAGGAACAGGGGATTGCGACACGGCAGACGGTGGAACGGATCGAGCGGCGGCTGGAGGCAGGACGGTGAGGGGGACGGGCGGGTGTGACCCCTCACCCGACCGCGCCAGTACGACGGCTGCGCCGCCGTGCGCCGTCTCCCTCTCCCGCAAGGGGCGAGGGAGCGTTGAAATCAGCGGCTATGCCTCGCTGTGGGGTGTGGCCGATCTGGACGGGGATGTGGTGGCGCGCGGGGCCTTCGCCGACAGTCTGGGCCGGACCGGTGCGGCCGGGGTGCGGATGCTGCACCAGCATGAGGCGCGGGCGGTGGTCGGGGTCTGGGACAGGCTGGTCGAGGACGACCGTGGGCTGTTCGTCCGCGGACGGATCATGGACTGGTCGGCCGAGGCGCGCTTCGCCGCCGCCCTGGCCCGGGCCGGGGCGCTGGACGGACTGTCGATCGGGTTCAGGGCGGCCAGGGCAAGGCGCGAGGGGCGGCTGCGGGTGTTGAGTGCGGTTGCGCTGTGGGAGGTGTCGCTGGTGACCTTTCCGATGCTGCCGGGCGCGCGGTTCAGTGTGGTTTGACCCCTACTGCGCCAGGTCGCGGAGCAGGGCGTCCCACTGGCGGACGCCGGGGGCGAGGGTGGCGACGGGCAGGCGTTCGTTGAGACCGTGGGCGAAATTGTCCGAGGGCTTCATGAACACGGAGGAGACCCCGTAGCTCGGCATGCCGAGGGCGCGGAAATGCATGCTGTCGGTGGCGCCCGCCGTCATGGTGGGGACCACGGTCAGGCCGGGCGCGCGGGCGTGGACCACGGCGGTGATGGCCGCCATCAGGTCGGGCCGAAGCGGCGAGGACGGGGCGTCGACGGTGCCGGAGTCCTGATAGGCCACGATGACGCCGGGATCGGCCATGATGCCGGTCAGGGTGGTGCCGATCTGGGCCATGGTCGTGCCGGGGAAGATGCGGCAGTTGATGTTGGCCGTGGCCCGTTGCGGCAGGGCGTTGGGGGCGTGGCCGCCGTTGATCATCGTGGTCAGGCAGGTGGTGCGGATCAGGCCGACATATTCGGGCTCGGCATCGAGCACGGCGATGGCATCGGCGTCGGCGGGATCGACCGCCAGACGACGCAGGGCGACGCCGGTCGGACCGTCCACCTCGGGGCCGGTGGCGGCGATATAGGCGGTGGTGATCGGGCTGTAGGTGACCGGGAATTTGTAGGCGGCCAGCCGGGCCAGGGCGGCGTTGAGCCGGTAGATGGCATTGGTCGGGCCGGGGCGGCTGGAATGGCCGCCGGGATCAGTGACGGTGACGGTGTAGTCGGCATAGGTCTTTTCCGCCGCCTGCAGCTTGTAGACGGTGGGGCTTCCGTCCTCGGCCAGCAGACCGCCGCCGCCGTCGGCGTTGAGGACCATCTCGGCCCCCTGGAGCTGTTCGGCCAACCAGCGACTGGTTGCCATGGCTGTCTCCTCGTCGCCGGACAGGGCCAGGACGATGGAGCGGCGCGGGGTCCAGCCGGACCGGCGCAGCTGGATCAGGGTGGCCACGACGACCGAGAGGTCGGCCTTGTTGTCGAGCGAGCCGCGTCCGTAGACGTAGCCGTTCTCGACCACGGCGGTGAAGGGATCACGGGTCCAGTCGGCGGGGTCGGCCTGGACCACATCCATATGGGCCAGCAGGACAAGCGGTTTGAAGTCAGGGTCGCTGCCGGGCCAGCGGGCGATCAGGGCGGCGGTTTCGCCGATTGGCTGGATCTGCACATCGCTGTCGGCATAGCCGCCGTCGACCAGCAGGCCCTTCAGATACGCCGCATAGGCCGGGACCTGGCCGGCCCCCTCGACGGTGCGGAAACCGATCGAGCGGGTCAGAATGTTCAGGGCATTGTCGGCGGCCGTCGCGGTCTGGGCGGTGGCGCAGGCGGGGGCGAGTAGCAGGGCGAGGGCGGCGGTGCCGCCGGCGAGGGAACGGATCATGGAAGACTCCGGCGCTGGCGGTCAGCGTGACTGAACGGGTGTGACCGTAGCGGTTGCTGTCGGCATGTCCAAACGCGCCGGGAAGACGGTCAGGCTCGGGCGCGGGGGCCGCGGCGGGGTGGTTCGGCAGCGCGGACCGGGGCGGCCATACAGTCGATCCAGTCGAGCGCGGCGGTCATGCCGTTGAGGGTGAAATAGGCCGCCTGCGGACGGCCGGATTCGGTCTGGTAGGTCCAGCGCACGAGGCGCTGACGGCGCAGGCCCGCGACAATGGAACGGGCGGTGATGGGGTCGGTGACTCGGTATTCATTGGTGCCCGGCGAGGTCGGGGTGACGAGCGACGTCAGATCGATCGACTGGCCGGGGAAGGTCAGGGACATCGGCAGGCCGGTGCCCGACGGCATGGGTTCGGCGGCGACGAACTCGACCTGTCGTTCCGCCCCGGCCGACGGGCGGGCCACGCGCAGCTGCTGGGTATAGGCGGCCTGGCCCGACAGATCGGGCAGGGCGACGACGACCGAGCAATAGCCGTCGGGACGACAGGCGGCGAGGACGTCAGTGAAATAGGCCCGGGTCTCGCCGAAGCGGCTGTGGGTCGTGGCACCGCAGCGTTCGGCGGCGGCCGCGCCGCCGGCGGCGAACAGCAGAGCCGTCGCAGCCATCGTCGACATCAGTCTGGTCATCGGTTCGTCCCCACAGGCGCTTGCCGTCAGCGGGATCACGCGGGTCGGTGACTGTCAATCAGATGCGCCCGGGTCGCGAGCGGCCAGGGGAGGCGAGTCTATTGCGGCGCGAGCAACTTGCGCTGCGTCGAGGCCCAGCCCCGAACCACAGAGGCTGCAATGAATGCGAGACAGCCCAATGCCGGAAGCAGGCGCGCCGAGGGTTTGGCGAGCGCCGGATAGAGTCTCTGCCAGACATCAGAACCGGCGAAGCTCAGGAGAAAGAGCAGACCCATGGCCGCCAGTGCCACGGTGACCTCGAGCCCGCGTTCTTCCTGTTCGGGATGCATGCCGATCAGGGTCACGATTCCTCGCATGAGCGGTGGGGGTCTGAGGCCTTCGGTCGGGAGTTCGGACCAGGCTTCGAACCCGTTGGCCGCCTGCGGTGGCGGGTCCAGCTGCAGGGCGTGCAGGGGGGACAGGCGACGGGGACGCCGATTGGCGACGGCACCGACAAGCCACGCCATAAACGCGGCGACGATGATCAATCCGAACAGCGGAAGACCGATCCACGGAACGGTCTCGTGCGGGGTCAGGTGAATCGCCAACGGTACGAAGGGCATCACCCCCGTCAGAATAGCCAGGAAAAGCGACCCGAGCAGTGAGTGCTGGATCGCATCGATGAGTTTTCGGGCGAGGTTTCCCATGCCCGAATTCTAGCCGCGTACCGCGGCCTCTACAACCGGAGATACCATGAAAGAGACCAAACAGGCCCCGGCCACGCCGGGGGCGCGCGCCGCCATGCACGAGATGATGGCGGCGTTCGAGGCGTTCAAAGGGGCCAATGACGCCCGGCTGGACGAGATCGAGAAGAAGGCGTCGGCCGATCCCCTGCTGGAGGCCAAGGTGGCGCGGATCGACCAGGCGGTGGCCAGCGCCCAGGCGCGGCTGGACCGGGTGGTTAGCGAGGGAAGGCGGCCGGAGCTTGGGGGCGGCTCCCCCTCCGACGGCTTCGCCGCCACCTCCCCCGAGAGGGGAGGAGTGGAGGAGACGAAGGCCGCGTTCGACGGCTATCTGAAGACCGGGAATTCGAGCGGGCTGGAGCTGAAGACGGGGCTGTCGTCGGCGACGGATTCGGGGGGCTATGTGGTGCCACCGGAGACTGAGCGAGCCATCGACCGGCGGCTGATGGCGGGGTCGCCGATGCGCGAGATCGCCACGGTGCGCACCATCGGGGCGGGCGTGTTTCGCAAGCCGGTGTCAACGGCCGGGGTGACGGCGGGCTGGGTCGCCGAGACCGCGCCGCGGCCGGAGACGGACCCGGCGACCCTGGCCCTGCTGGAGTTCCCGGCGGCCGATCTGTACGCCTCACCGGCGGCGACCCAGAGCCTGCTGGACGATGCCATGATCAATCTGGACGAATGGCTGGCGGCCGAGGTCGAGGATGCCTTCGCGGCCCAGGAGACCACGGCCTTTGTCAGCGGCGACGGGATCAACAAGCCGAAGGGGTTCCTGAGCTATGACATCGTCGCCGAGGCGGGCCATGGCTGGGGCGAGATCGGCTATGTGGCCTCGGGCGCGGCGGGGGCCTTTGCGGCTTCGAACCCGGGCGACCGGCTGATCGATCTGGTCTATGCGCCCAAGGCCCGCTACCGGCCCAACGGGCGGTTCGTGATGAACCGGCGGACGGTCTCGACCGTGCGTAAATTCAAGGACGCCGACGGCAACTATATCTGGCAGCCGGCGACGCGGGCTGGAGAGACGGCCTCGCTGCTGGGCTATCCGGTGACCGAGATCGAGACCATGCCGGACATCGCTGCCGACAGCGCCGCCATCGCCTTCGGCGACTTCCAGCGCGGCTATCTGATCGTCGACCGGGCCGGGGTGCGGGTGCTGCGCGACCCGTATTCGGCCAAGCCCTATGTGCTGTTCTACACGACCAAGCGCGTCGGCGGCGGGGTGCAGAATTTCGACGCCATCAAGGTGATGAAGTTTGCGGTGAGCTAGCTACGGATCCCTCTCCCCTTGCGGGAGAGGGAGACTGCGCCCGGCCGCGACAGCGGCCGTTCTGGCGCGGTCGGATGAGGGGTCGAACAGACGCCTGACGATCGCTCGGTTTGACCCCTCATCCGACCCGCTTCGCGGGCCACCTTCTCCTGCAAGGGGAGAAGGACAGGAAAAACGGAGACATCCCATGACCGCACCGGTGAGCCTCACCGAGGCGAAACTGTTCCTGCGCGTCGAACATGACGCCGAGGACGGACTGATCCAGACCCTGATCGACGCGGCCCAGGCGCGGGTTGAGGGGGAGGTCGGGGCGCCGCTGGACGACACCTCGGCGGCCCCGCTGAGGCTGGCGGTGCTGATGCTGGTGCTGCGGGCGTATGAGCGGGGCGAGCGCGACATGCCGATCGCCCCGGTCACGGCCTGGATCGCGCCCTATCGCGGGGTGCGGCTGTGAGCGGGCGGCGGCTGGCGGAACTGCTGGCGGCGACCGGGACACAGACGCCGCAGGGCGGGCAGGCCGTCAGTTTCGAACCGCTGGGCTGGGTCTGGCTGCGGTCAGGTGCGCGACGGCGACGTGAGCGCACCGAGGCCGGGATGGCGCGAACGATCGAGACGATGCGGGTCGAGACCCGGGCCGATCCACGGCTGGTCGCGGGTCGGGTGCTGCGCTTTGACGGTGACGACTGGACGGTGGTCGCGGTCGAGGTTGATGCAGACCGGCCGGGCCGGGTGCATCCGGATCTGGAGCGTCGGCCATGAGCGATCATGAGGGCGCGCTGCAGACGGCGCTGATCGCCCATTTGACGGCGGACGCCACCCTGTCGGCCCTGCTGGACGGGCGGGTATGGGACGCGCCGCCGCGCGACGCCGGGTTTCCGCAACTGTTGATCGGGCGCAGCGCCAGTCGGCCAGTGGCGGCGGACGGGTGCGGGATCGAGCACAGACTGTCGCTGACCGTGGCTTCGCGCTTTCACGGCACCGAGGAGGTGCGGGCGATCGTGGCGGCGGTGCGGGCGCGGCTGGAGGGGGCGGTGCTGGAGGCAGAGGGCATCCGCACGGTGTCGCTGGGGGTGACCCTGGCCGATGTGTTCCGCGGCGTGGACGGGGCCCGGACCTGGGCGGTGATCCGGGTGCGGGCGGTAACCGAAGCGATCGGCGGCTGATCTAAACAGAAGGACGACGGACATGGCCGCACAGCGCGGGAAGGACATCTTGCTGAAGATTGAGGACGGGCCGGGGGTGTTCGTCACCGTCGCCGGACTGAGGGCGCGGACGATCTCACTGAATGCGCGGACGGTCGATGCGACCGACGGTGACAGCGCCGGTCGCTGGCGCGAACTGCTGGCCGGGGCCGGGGTGCGGTCGGCGGCGGTGAGCGGTCAGGGCGTGTTTCGCGACGCCGCCTCGGACGCCCTGATCCGCGAGGCCTTCTTCGCCCAGACGGCCCCGGGCTGGCAGCTGATCGTGCCCGATTTCGGGGTGCTGGAAGGGCCGTTCCTGGTGGCGGCGTTGGAATATGCCGGGGAGCATGAGGGCGAGGCCAGTTTCGCGATCAGCCTGGCGAGTGCCGGTGAGATCGGGTTTACGGCGCTGTGACCCGAGCCAATGGTGCGCGCGGTGAGGTGGTGGCGACCCTGGCCGGGGTCGAGCGGCGGCTGTGCCTGACGCTGGGCGCGCTGGCCGAGATCGAGACCGGGCTGGGCGTGAGCGGGATCGCAGCGCTGGGCGAGCGGATGCGGGTGTTGTCGGCGCGGGATCTGCTGGTCGTGCTTGCAGCTCTGTTGCGCGGGGGCGGCGAGGGGAACCTGGCCGATGATCTGCCACGAGCGGCGGTGGATCCGCGTGAGGCGGCAGAAGCTGTCGCCCTGGCATTTGCAGCCGCCGCATGACGCCGTGGGGCGAGATGCTGCGGGTGGCGGCGCGGGCCGGGGTGACGCCTGCGGCCTTCTGGCAACTGTCGCTGAAGGAATGGCGGATGCTGACGGACCGGCCGCAGGGGCTGGTGCCGATGGGGCGGGACGGGTTCGAGCGGATGATGACGGCGTGGCCGGATGAGGCGGGTGGGGAGCATTCCCCTCCACCGCTACGCGGTCCCCCTCCCCATCGCTGCGCGACGGGGAGGAGACAGACGTGACGGAGTCATTTGAGCCCAACGGGCTGGAGGCGGTGCCGGAGCGGGCGGCCGAGGCGGCGGCAGCGCTGGAGGGGTTGCGGGAGCCGGCGGAGCAGGCGGCGAATGCGATTGGTGAGGCCTTTGACCGGGCCGGCGAGAGTCTGGCCCGGTCGCTGGCGCGGGCCGCGTCCGACGGGGAGGTCAGTCTGGCCGAACTGGCGCGGGCGGTGCTGGCGGCCGTCAATTCAGGACTCGGGGCCGGAAGTGCGAAGGGCGGCGGACTGGGCGCGGCCCTGGCGGCGGCGCTGGGCGGGCTGTTCGGCGGCACGCGGGCCGACGGCGGGCCGGTGTCGGCGGGCGCGGCCTATCTGGTCGGGGAGCGGGGCCCGGAGGTGTTCCGACCGGATGGTGGCGGAAGCATCGAACCGGTGACCGGCCCGGGGGTGACCATCAATGTCAGCGTCGACGGCGGGGCCCCGGCCCTGCTGCGGTCCGAGGCCCAGATCGCCGGGATGCTGGCGCGCGCCGTGTCGTTGGGCGCGCGCCGGTTGTGAAGAGCATTCTTGTGGCGCTAACGCGCTTCGCGCTGCTTGAGCGCATTGCTCGTTGCGCTACCGCGCTTCGCGCTGCTTGAGCGCGGGGTCAGCCTGCCGCCTTGGGGTCCGATCCATAGCGGTTGTCACCGTTGGTTCCGGGCGTCAGCCCGATCCACAGCATGAAGCCGAGATTGACCAGGCAAATCACCGCGAACATGCCCATCGCCGGGGCGATCAGGGCGAATATCGCAGCGGGATCTTCATTCTCGAGGGCAGCCGAGTTGGCGATGGCCGAAATGCCGACCGTACCGAAGCCGACGACCAGGGCGACGATGGTCACCACCCAGGGAATGGCCACCAGCCAGCCGCTCTGACCGATGTCGTGCAGACGCTTCACGGCGATGGCGAGGTGAGGCCAGATCAGGGCGAGGAGGATCAGCGGGCCCAGGATCGGAATGTATTTCGCGACGACGCCGGCTCCGAGCAGAATCAGCCAGCCGATCCAGAAATGCTGTCGCCGGATGCGGCCCTGGAATGAAAACAGCAGCACCTTCCAGTCGAAACCCGGAACCTGGGTAGACGTGTCGATGGTCATTTGGCGGCCCTCCAGCGCGATCAGGAGGCGAGGCTGACGGAACATTGCTCTCCGAACAAGTTAAAAGGAGCACACATATGGCCTTCCACGAGGTGAGCCTGCCCGCGCGGCTGGCCTTCGGTTCGACCGGGGGTGTCGAACGGCGGACCGAGGTGGTGACCCTGGGCTCCGGCTTCGAGCGGCGGTCGACACCCTGGGCCCAGGGGCGGCGGCGCTATCTGATCGGGGCCAACCTGAGGTCGCTGGACGACATGGCGACCCTGACCGCCTTCTTCGAGGCGCGACGGGGACGGCTGTACGGGTTCCGGTTTCGCGATTTCGCCGATTTCAAATCGTGTGCGCCGGGAGGAGTGGTGACGGCGACAGACCAGCCATTGGGCACCGGCGACGGGACGACCACGATGTTTGCTCTGGGCAAGGTCGATGGCGATCAGGTTCGGGACATCACCAAACCGGTGGCGGGGTCGGTGCGGGTGGCGGTGGATGGCGTTGAGCTGGACGGGACAGCGTTCGGCGTCGAGGTGCCGACCGGGCGGGTGACCCTGGCGATGCCGCCGGACCCGGGGGCAGCGGTGACGGCGGGCTTCGACTTCGACACGCCGGTGCGGTTCGACGCCGACCGGATCGAGGTGACGCTGGAAACCTTCGGCGCGGGCCGGATGGTGGCCATGCCGCTGATCGAAATCAGGGTCTGAACCCATGCGCGACATGCCCGAGGAGATGGCCACCCGTATCGAGAGCGGGGCGGCAACCCTGTGCCATGTCTGGCGGCTGAGCCGGAACGACGGAGTCGAACTGGGCTTCACCGATCACGACCGCGACCTGACCGTCGACGGGGTGGTGTGCAAGGCGGCGAGCGGCTGGACGGCGGGTGCGGGCGAGAGCGCCGTCGGTCCGCCGGCCGGGAGTTTCGTCGCCAGCGGCGGGCTGGACGATGACGCCCTGACCGAGGCCGATATTCGCGCCGGCCTGTATGACGGCGCCCGGGTTGAGCTGTGGCGAGTCGACTGGAGCGAGCCGACACTGGCGGTGCGGTTGTGGACCGCGACCCTGACCCGACTGCGGCGCGAGGGTGAGCACTTCGTCGCCGAGATGGACGGGCCGCTGGCCGCGCTGGAGCGGGTGGTCGGGCGGACCTATGGTCGTGACTGTGACGCGGTGCTGGGGGACGTGCGGTGTCGGGTCGATACGGCGGCCTATCCCGGACAGACCTGCGACAAACGCTGGGCGACCTGTACCGGGGTGTTCGGCAACGGGCTCAACTTCCAGGGCTTTCCCGACATTCCCGGCGACGACTTCCTGACGGCCCATCCGGCCGGGGGTGGTCGCCATGACGGCGGGAGCCGGCGATGAGGCGGGCGGCGGTGACCGCAGCGCGCGGATGGCTGAGCACGCCCTATCGGCATCAGGCCAGTGTGAAGGGCGAGGGGGCCGACTGTCTGGGACTGGTGCGCGGCATCTGGCGTGAGCTGTACGGGACAGAGCCGGAGGCCGCCCCGCCCTACAGTGCCGACTGGGCTGAAGTCGGGGGTGAGGAGACCCTGCTGGCGGCGGCGCGACGCTGGTTGATCGAGATCCCGACCGGGCAGGCGGAACCGGGGGATGTGCTGCTGTTCCGCATGAGTGCCGGGGCCCCGGCCAAACACTGTGCGGTGCTGAGCGATGTCGCGGGGGCCGAGCCGCGGATGATCCATGCCTATTGGGGCCGGTCGGTGGTCGAGAGCTGGATGGGCTCGTGGTGGCGGCGGCGGCTGGTCGCGGCCTTCACCTGGCCGGATGTGACGGACGGAGGCAGCTGAATGGCGCAGGTGGTGCTGGGCGGGATCGGCGCGGTGGTCGGCGGCGGCGTCGGTCAGGCGATCGGGGCGGCGCTGGGCGGGATGGTCGATCGCAGTCTGGTGGCGTCGCTGTCACCCGCGCGGCAGCGAGGCCCGCGGCTGGAGTCGCTGAAGATCCAGTCGTCGGCCGACGGTGCGCCGATGGCCTGTGTGTTCGGTCGGGCGCGGGTGACCGGTCAGGTGATCTGGGCGGCACGGTTCCAGGAGCGACGGACCACGTCGTCGGGCGGCAAGGGCGGGCCTAAGATTGTCGATTACGACTATTCGCTGAGCTTTGCCGTGGCCCTGTGTGAGGGGCCGATCGACGGGGTCGGCCGGGTCTGGGCTGACGGGCAGCCGATGGATCTGACCGGGGTGACCATGCGGGTCTATCGCGGCACCGAAGAGCAGACGCCCGACCCGCTGATCGAGGTGGTCGAGGGGACGGCGCCAGCCTATCGCGGCACAGCCTATGTGGTGTTCGAGGACTTGGCGCTGACGCCCTATGGCGACCGGCCGCCGCAGCTGGCCTTTGAGGTGTTCCGGCGGGCGCGGGGCAGCGAACCGCGGCTGGAGGACCGGCTGGAGGGGGTCTGTCTGATCCCCGGGGCCGGGGAGTTCGTGCTGGCCACGGAGGCGGTTCTGCGGCGTGAGGGTTTGACCCGAACGGCGGCCGAGAATGTCAGCAACGGCCAGGGGCACCCCGATCTGCTGGTGTCGCTGGATCAGTTGCTGGTGCAGTGCCCGAACCTGAAGCGGGTCAGTCTGGTGATCGGCTGGTTCGGCGATGACCTGCGCGCCGGGGTCTGTACCATCAGGCCGGGGGTCGAACGGCGCGACAAGCCGACCGCACCGATGGACTGGTCGGTGGCGGGGCTGGACCGGGGCGGGGCGCATCTGATTTCACAGGCGGGCGGTGGACCGGCCTATGGCGGCACGCCGTCGGACGAGACCGTGCGGCAGGCGGTGGCGGCACTGCAGGCGCGCGGGCTGGCAGTGACCCTGTATCCGTTCGTGTTCATGGACATTCCGGCCGACAATGGCCTGCCCGACCCCTATGGCGGGGCGCGGCAGGCGGCCTATCCGTGGCGCGGGCGGATTCGCGGCACGGATGGGGCCGGGGCGGCGGCCGAGGTGGAGAGTCTGTTCGGGGCGGCCAATGGCTGGGGCTTGCGGCGACTGGCGCTGCATTATGCCGGGCTGGCGGCCCAAACCGGGGCGGACGGGTTGCTGATCGGCTCGGAGATGCGGGCCCTGACCTGGACGCGGGACGCGGACGGCGGCCATCCGGCGGTGGCGCAGCTGCGGGCGCTGGCGGCCGAGTGCCGGGCCGTGGTGGGGCCGGAAGTCGCCCTGTCCTATGCCGCCGACTGGTCGGAGTATTTTGGTCACCATGATGGCGACCACGTGATCTTTCATCTGGATCCGCTGTGGGCCGACGCCAACATCGATTTCGTCGGCATCGACTGGTATCCGCCGCTGGGCGACTGGCGCGGAGGCGACGGCGGCGTCGATGCTGTGAACCATTCGGGGCCGGACGAGCCGGCCTATCTGGCCGGTCAGATCGCCGGAGGCGAGGGGTTCGACTGGTTCTACGCCGATGCGGCGGACCGGGCGGTTCAGCTGCGGACGCCGATCCAGGACTTGGCCCACGGCGAGGACTGGGTGTTCCGGCCCAAGGATCTGAGCGGTTGGTGGTCGAACCTGCATCATGACCGGCCGGGCGGGGTGCGGGCGGTTAGTCCGACGGCCTGGGTGCCGGGGATGAAGCCGGTCCGCCTGACCGAGTTTGGCTGTGCGGCGGTGGACCGCGGCGGCAATGCGCCAAACCTGTTCCAGGACCCCAAGAGCACGGAGAGCGGCCTGCCGCCGTCCTCGACCGGGGTTCGCGATGACCGGATGCAGCGCCGTGCGCTGGAGGCGGTGCTGGGACATTTCGGCGATCCCGCGCGCAATCCGGTGTCGCCGGTCTATGGCGGAGCGATGCTGGGCGGGGCTGATGCCTGGTGCTGGGACGCGCGGCCCTGGCCGGAGTTTCCGGCTCGGCTGGAGCGCTGGGCCGATGCCGCCGCCTGGCGGGCGGGGCACTGGCTGAACGGGCGGATGGGCGGAGACACGACCGACCTGCTGGCCGCAATTCTGGAGCGGGGCGGGGTGATCGCGGACGGGTACACGATCGGACCTGTGACGGGAACGGCAGCGGGCTACGTCATCGACCGGCCGATGCGCACGCGGGACGCGCTGGAGCCGCTGCTGACTGCTCTGGACCTGATTGTTGCCGAACGGGACGGGCGGATCGCGATCCAGGGCGCGCCGGAGGCTATCCTGACCCTGGGTCCCACCGAGCTGGCGCTGGGCGATGAGGGAGCGGGCTGGACCGAGAGCCGCGATCTGGAGCCGCGGCCGAGCGTGGTGCGGGTGCGGTTCATCGATGCCGACGGCGATTATCAGACCGGATCGGTGACGGTGCGGTCGGACGGTGACGGCGGTGGGGTGGATCTGGACCTGCCCGCCGTGTGCGGCACGGGGCTGGCGCGGGCCACGGCCGGTCGACTGATCGACGGGGACGAGGTGGAGACCCTGATCCTGCGGCCGGGGCCGTTGGCGGCCTTGCGGCTGGAACCGGGCGACGGGGTCAGTCTGGCGGGCGTGCCGGGTCTGTGGCGGGTAGCCCGGGTGTCCCAAGATGAAAACCCGACAGTGGAGGTGCGGCGTTACCACAGCCCTGCAGCTGCTGCGGAGGACGCCGCCGTGCGGACCGGGGACGCGGCGGTGGTGATCGGCGCACCGCTGTTGCGGATGCTGGACCTGCCAGCCCTGCCGGGGCGGGAGGCCGACGGGCGGCCGGTGGCGGTGGTGGCAGCCGAGCCGTGGTGGCCGATGGCCGTGCACGTGGGACCGACGGCTGAGGCGCTGACGCCAAGGGTCGTGATCGATAGACCGGCCACGGTTGGCAGTCTGGTCGCGGACCTAATGCCCGGTGTTCGCCATCGCTGGGACGCGGTCAACAGCCTGACGGTCCGGGTCGAGGGAGGAGCCCTGCAGAGCCGGACAGGGGCAGCGGTGCTGGGCGTTGGCAATCTGGTAGCGGTCGAGAGCGCCGGCGGATGGGAGCTGATCCAGTTCCGCAGCGCCACCCTGATCGGGGGCGAGGCCTGGCGGCTGGAGGGCTTGCTGCGCGGACAACAGGGTACGGAGCGGGAAATGGCTGCCGGAGCCGGGATCGGGTCGCTGGTGGTGTTTCTCGACGACAGTCCCGGGCGGGCCGATATCGGACCGGGGGAGCGGGGGTTGGCGCTGCACTGCCGGGCCGGGCCCGTGGGTATGCCGCCGGGCGGGGCGGGGTTCAGCGCAACGGATTTCACCTTCGAGGGCTTGATCGACCGCCCGTGGAGCCCGGCGCATCTGCGCGTGGGGGCGGATGGGGCAGGCGGGCTGAGGATCGACTGGATCCCGCGGGTCAGGCTGTACGGGGATCGCTGGGACAGGGAACCGGTACCGGTGGATGCGGCACGCTTCCGGCTGCGGGTCCTGGAGGCGGGGGTCGAGCGGCGGGTGATCGAGACGGAGGCGGCGGAGGCTGTCTATCCGGCGGCGGCGCTGATGGAGGATTTTCCCGGTGGACCCGGAGCGGGGGCCGTCATGGCTGTGTGCCAGTGGAACCCGGCTTTCGGCTGGGGGACAGAGGCCATGGTTTCGATCCCGGCGGCGTGACGGATTTGCATCGCCCCTTTGCGTGGCCCGGTGCATGGCTTAACTGACGCTCTGGCACTGGATGGAGCGAAGAGCGAACGTGGCTGGCGATCCCTACAAGGAACTTGGCGTATCCAGGGGCGCGAGCGCGGACGAGATCAAGAAGGCTTTCCGCAAGCTCGCCAAGGAACTCCATCCCGACAAGAATCCCGGCAACACCACCGCCGACGAGCGTTTCAAGCGCATCACCGCTGCCTTTGACCTGCTGGGCGACGCCGAGAAGCGGGCCAAATTCGACCGCGGCGAGATTGATGCCGACGGCCGTGAGCAGTTCCGCGGCGGTGGCGGACGCAGTGGCCCCGGCGGATTCGGTGGGGGTTCGCCTGGGGCCGGCGGTGCCGGTGGTGCCGGATTCGAGAACATCGACCTCGACGAACTGTTCGGCATGTTCGGCGGGCGACCGGGTGGCCGTCCCGGGGGGCGATCCGGCCCGGTACGGGGGCAGGATATTCGCGCGACCCTGGAGATCAGTCTCGAGGATTCGATCGCGGGGGCCACGCGCCGCATCCAGTTTTCCGACGGACGCACCCTGGACGTAACCATTCCCAAGGGGGCGGCAGACGGCCAGGTGATCCGGCTGCGCGGACAGGGCGCGCCAGGGCGGGGCGGGGCGGCCGGTGACGCCCTGATCGAGCTGAAGATCGCACCGCATCCCGTCTACAGCCGCGACGGGGGTGACCTGACCATGGACCTGCCGGTCTCGGTGCCTGACGCGGTACTGGGCGGCAAGATTCCGGTTCGGACCCCGGAGGGCACGGTCAGCATGACCATTCCCAAGGGATCGAACTCGGGACAGGTGCTGCGACTGAAGGGACGGGGAGCCTTTGCCGCCGGCAAACGCGGTGACCTGTTGGCCCGTCTGGTCGTGACCCTGCCGGAAAAGCCGGACGACCCTTTGGTCAAATTCGCCACCGAATGGCGCAACAAGCGTCCGTACCGGCCGGGGAAATAGGATGCCGATCCGACCGACGGTGAAACCCGCACGACCGTGGTTTTCGGCCGGTCCGACAGCCAAGCGACCGGGCTGGACGTCACAGGGCCTTTCGCACGCGCTGCTGGGCCGGGGCATCCGCGCGCCCGAGGTGGTGGCGCGCTTTGCCCATGGGCTGAAGTTGACGCGCGCGGTGCTGCGTCCGCCGGAGGACTGGGTGCTGGTCTATACGCCCGGATCGGACACCGGCGCGGTTGAGGCGGCGATGTGGTCGATACTGGGTCAGCGACCCGTGCAGGTTCTGGCCTTCGAGAATTTCGGTCAGCAGTGGGCGATTGACGCGCGCGATCACCTGAAGCTGGAGCCGGAGGTGCTGGAGGCCCCGTGGGGGGAACTGCCGGATCTGTCGCGCGTCGATCCCGCCAAGGATCTGGTGTTCCCATGGAACGGCACGACCTCGGGCGTGCGCATGCCAAACGGGGATTTTATCGCCCCTGACCGCGAGGGGTTGGTGATCTGTGACGCCACCTCGGCGGCCTTCGCCATGGCCCTGCCGTGGGATCGGCTGGATGTGGTGACCTTCTCGTTCCAGAAAGCGCTGGGCGGTGAGGCGGGTATCGGCATTGCGGCCCTGTCGCCGCGGGCGGTGGCGCGGCTGGATGCGTTCGTGCCGCCGCGACCGGTGCCCAAGGTGCTGAGGCTGCGTGACGGCAAGGGCTTTGACCGGTCGCTGGCGTCCGGATCGATGATCAATACGTTTTCGGTCTGGACCATCGAGGACTGGATCGACGGTCTGGAGTGGGCGACCGCAGTCGGGGGACTGGATGCCCTGATCGCCCGCACGGACGCCAATGCCGCCGCGCTCGGAGCCTGGGTCGAACGCACGGACTGGATCGACTATCTGGCCACGGACCCGGCGAGCCGGTCGACCACCTCGGTTTGTCTGAAGATCGTCGATGCGCGGGTCACGGCGCTGGACGAGGCCGGGCGGCAGGCCTTCGTCAAGCGCATGAAGGCACTGCTGGAAGCCGAGGGCGCGGCCTTCGATGTGGAATCGCATCGTAATGCGCCGGCAGGGCTGCGGCTGTGGTGCGGCTGCACGGTCGAAACGGCTGATATCGTGGCGGCCACGCCGTGGCTGGATTGGGCGTTTGCGCGCGCCGTTGCCGAACTGACCGGATGAGAATTCGTCCAATGGGACGACATCAGGTGATTCCCCGGCTATAGGCTGCGCCCGCATTCCCCAAACCCGGACAGCGGAGAACGATCTTGGCAAATGTCGCAGTAGTCGGTGCCCAGTGGGGCGACGAGGGCAAGGGCAAGATTGTCGACTGGTTGTCAAACCGGGCCGATGTCGTGGTCCGCTTTCAGGGCGGGCATAACGCCGGTCATACGCTGGTCGTTGGAAACACAACCTACAAGCTGAGCCTGCTGCCGTCCGGGGTGGTGCAGGGCAAACCATCGGTCATCGGCAACGGCGTGGTGGTGGATCCATGGGCATTGATGGACGAGATCGGCCGGATCGAGGCGCAGGGTGTGAAGATCACCCCGGATGTGCTGACGCTGGCGGACAATGCCTGTCTGATCCTGCCGCTTCACCGTGATCTGGATCAGGCGCGCGAGGCCCAGGCGGGGGTAACCAAGATCGGAACCACCGGGCGCGGTATCGGTCCGGCCTATGAAGACAAGGCGGGACGGCGGGCGATCCGGGTCGGCGATCTGTCCGACCCGGAGGCGCTGGATGCCAAGATCGAGCGGCTGCTGGCCCACCACAATGCCCTGCGCAAGGGACTGGACCTCGCCGAGGTTGACGTGGCCGGGCTGAAGGCGGCTCTGCTGGAGATCGCCCCCAAGGTCCTGCCCTTCGCCAGCCAGCCGGTCTGGCGGATGCTGGACCAGGCCTATCGTGATGGAAAACGTATCCTGTTCGAGGGGGCCCAGGGCGCGCTGCTGGACGTCGACCACGGCACCTATCCCTATGTCACCTCGTCCAACACCGTGGCCGGGCAGGCGGCGGCGGGCTCCGGCCTCGGGCCGCGCTCGGTCGGCTATGTGCTGGGAATCGTCAAGGCCTATACGACGCGGGTCGGCGAGGGGCCGTTCCCGACCGAACTGTTCGATGCCGACGGTGAGCGGATTGCCGAGCGCGGGCGTGAATTCGGCACGGTGACGGGCCGCGCGCGGCGTTGTGGCTGGTTCGACGCGGTGCTGGTCCGCCAGTCGATCGCCATCAACGGCATTCACGGCATCGCCCTGACCAAGCTGGACGTCCTGGACGGCTTCGACGAACTGAAGATCTGCACCGGCTACCGGATCGGCGACCGGGTTCTGGACTATCTGCCGGCGGGTATGAAGGATCAGGCGGCAGCGGAACCGATCTATGAATCGATCGAAGGTTGGTCCGAGAGCACCCAGGGCGCGCGGTCCTGGAAGGATCTGCCCGCCAATGCCATCAAATATGTGCGTCGGATCGAGGAATTGATCGCCGCGCCGGTGGCGTTGCTGTCGACCAGCCCCGAACGGGACGACACGATTCTGATGCACGACCCCTTCCAAGGCTAGATCGAAATCGGCCGGGTCGGACGCAGTCCAAGCCGGCTCAGATTTCGTTCCAGCTTGATGCTGGACCATTTTTTGGTTTCGGGTCGATTCGACCCGAAACCAAAATGATCTGGCGAGCACGTTCAACGCGTCTTAACCGACGTCTGCTATCCGGAGCTTTGTTCTGGAGAGCGTTCCGTGTTCGCAGCCGATACTCGCAAGTTGGCCCGTCTTGAGCCGACCGTCAGGCGTACCCTGATCGTTGAGCCCAATCTGCATGCCGCGCGCCTGCTGGTTGACATCATCAAGGGCCTGGGTGCGCGCGAGATTCATGTCGAGCAGACCGATGCGAAGGCCATGATCATGGCCCGTGAGCTGGAGCCGGGCCTGATTTTTACCGAACGGGGCGGTGCTGCGCTCGACGGCGAGGCCTTTGTGCGTCAGTTGCGTCGGTCGCATCTGGGCTGCAGGAACGCACCGGTCATCATGGTGACCGCCGACGCTACCGCCAATACGATCAAGGGCGCGCGCGACGTCGGCGTGCACGAATTCCTGCGCAAGCCCTTTACCTCTGCGGACCTGCTTAAACGGGTCGAGAACGTGGCCCTGAAGCCACGGGACTGGATCGAGGGCATCGCCTATGTCGGTCCGGACCGGCGGCGGTTCAACTCCGGCGAATACGCCGGTCCCCAGAAGCGAAAGAATGATCGGCCAACCGGTGCGATTGCCGTTGCGGCGGCCGTCAAGGATCAGGCCCTGCGTATCCTCGCAGCGGCGCTGGATCAGTTCGACACGGATCCGGTCCAGGCCGCCCGCGCCGCGCGGCAACAGGCGGTAACCCTGAAGCAGCTGGCGATGAAAACGTCCGACGCCCGAATGGCTGTGGCGGTGTCTGCCCTCGACGTGGCCCTGTCTGGGACGACGACATCCAAGGCCAGCCTGGCCGGCCCGATCGGCGGCCTGCTGGCCCTTGCCGATCCCGCTGACCCGGCCGCCACGCGGAAGACCGGCTGAGGCCCTTCCGCGTCAGGCGTCGACGAGGTTGCGCTCTTCCGCTGCCGCCCGCATCGCCTTCTGCAGCTTCTCGAAGGCGCGGACCTCGATCTGGCGCACGCGCTCGCGACTGACGCCATACTGGCCGGCCAGCTGTTCCAGGGTGACGGGGTCATCCTTGAGCCGGCGTTCGGTCAGGATGTGCTTCTCGCGGTCGGTCAGCTCTTCCATGGCTTCCTGAAGCAGGCCCATGCGCAAGGATTTTTCCTCGCTCTCGGCCAGGGCGGTTTCCTGGGAGACGGCGGTGTCGTCCGAGAGCCAGTCCTGCCATTCACTTTCCCCGTCCGAGCGCAGCGGTGCGTTCAGCGAGGCGTCGCCGTTGAGGCGACGGTTCATATTGGTGACCTCCTGCTCGGACACGCCCAGCTTGGTGGCGATGGCCGACAGATGTTCCGGGTGCAGGTCACCTTCCTCGAAGGCCGAGATCTGGCTCTTGGCCTTGCGCAGGTTGAAGAACAGCTTCTTCTGCGCGGCGGTGGTGCCCATCTTCACGAGCGACCAGCTACGCAGGATGTATTCCTGGATCGAGGCGCGAATCCACCACATGGCGTAGGTGGCCAGGCGGAAGCCCTTGTCCGGATCGAATTTCTTGACCGCCTGCATCAGGCCGACATTGCCCTCGGAGATCACTTCACCGATCGGCAGGCCGTAGCCGCGATAGCCCATGGCGATCTTGGCCACGAGGCGCAGGTGGGAGGTGACGAGGCGGTGAGCGCTCTCGGAATCTTGATGCTCGCTCCAGCGCTTGGCCAGCATGAATTCCTCATCCTTGGTCAGCATGGGGAATTTGCGGATTTCAGTCAGGTATCGCGACAGTCCCTGTTCAGGCGACATCACCGCGAGAGATTTAACAGCAGCCATATTCGTGGTCCCTCCGACCCAGATGCGAGCGGGTCCTTCGGTTCCGGCCACATTGCGTGCACCGGTTCCTCACCCCTCAACGAAACAAGTAGCGACGGGTTTCCGCCATTGTTAGAGGCGGATCGTCACAGGCTCTCGCGAGCGTGGCCGTGGCGCCACGGGTTCGTCTGAAGACAGCTATACCCGAGAGTAAGTCCTTTTTCAAGACGCACTGTCGGCGAGCCCAAGACTCGTGCGGTATTGGCGATGAAGGACGTCGGCCTCCTCAGGGTGTTTCTGGAAGAAGGCGGCGAAGAAGGGGCAGACGGGCAGGATCAGCAGCTGCCGGGCCCGGGCGTCGGCGATGACGTGGCGCGCCATACGGCTGGCGATGCCCTGTCCTTCCAGCGCCTGGGGCACCAGCGTCTCGGTAATCATCAGGTTCGGCGGGGACAGGTTGTAAACGACAACCGCGATCTGATCGTCGATCGGCAACTCGTAGCGGTGGGCATCAACGTTGTCGCGAATGTCCGCAGCGTCGGTCATCGGTTTCTCCCGGAATATCGGACCGCAACGTCTATCAGATTTGGGAAAGAAGGTCTGCCAGCCGGGCCATGTCGTCCGGGAGCGGCGTCTCGAAGCGGAGCGCCTCGCCGGTGACCGGGTGGACGAAGCCCAGTACTGCGGCGTGCAGAGCCTGACGGGTCAGGCCGGCCTCGGCGATCAGGGCCCTCACGACCGCGGCCGGGCTGCCGGAGCCATAGACGGGGTCGCCGAGCAGCGGCGAGCCCCTGGACGCCAGATGGACCCGGATCTGGTGGGTACGTCCGGTATGCAGGGTGCAGGCGACGCGGGCGGCCAGCGGCGCTGCCCCGGCCCTGGCTGGGACGCCGAAGCGGGTCTGGACCCGGTAGTCGGTGATGGCGTCGCGCCCGCCGCTCTTCAGCACCGCCATCTTCTTGCGGTCGGCCGAAGAGCGGCCGATGCGGGTCTCGATGCGTCCCCACTCCGGCGACGGGGCCCCGCGGGTCAGGGCGATATAGGTGCGTTCGATGTCGTGAGTGGCGAACAGGGTCGACAGGCCGGCGTGGGCCCGGTCGGTCTTGGCCGCAACCATGACGCCCGAGGTGTCCTTGTCGAGCCGGTGAACGATGCCGGGGCGGGCCACGCCGCCGATGCCGGACAGGGAGGCCCCGCAATGGGCCAGCAGGGCGTTGACCAGGGTGCCGGTCTCGCAGCCCGGGGCCGGATGGGCGGCCATGCCGGCGGGCTTGTCGATGACGATCAGCTCAGCGTCCTCGTACAGGACGGTCAGGGGGATGGCCTCGGGTCGGGGCTCGGCGGCGATCACGGCGGGCGGGGTGATGCGGTACAGGCCGGTGCGGGCCTTGGCCGAGCCGTCGCGCACGACTTCCCCTTCGAACGAGACCTCGCCCTGGGCCATCAGGGCCTGGAGGCGCGCGCGCGACATGCCGGGCAGGGCGGCAGCCAGGGCCTTGTCCAGCCGTTCGCCGGGCGCGTCGACATGGGCTTCCAGCGCCTCGGGCCGGTCGTCATCTTCGGACAAAATGGGTTCGTCGGACACAGGGCGCTCCGCCGCGGGCGAGCGGTCGCCCCTTGTCTAGCATGGCGGCGCGGGGCCGTGCCAATGACCCAAGCTTGGCCGTGAGGGCGTCTTGGCCTACACTGCGGGTCTCTCGGGGGAGACCGAACCATGCGCAATCTGATCATTATCGCTGCTGCGACGGCGTCCGTCCTGATGCTGGGCAGTTGCGCCACCATGAGCGAGGACCAGTGCCTGGCCGGGGACTGGGGCAATCAGGGCTATGCCGACGGGCGGTCCGGACAGCCGGTCAGCCGTCTGGAATCCCACACGGAGGCCTGTGCCAAATACGGGGTCGTCCCCGATGCCCCAAGCTATTATTCGGCCCGTGAGGACGGGCTGCGCGAATACTGTACCCCGGCGCGCGGCTTTCAGGTCGGACGCGAGGGCAGCGGCTATGCCGATGTCTGTCCGCCGCAGCTGGAGGCGGATTTCCTGCCTGCCTATCGCGACGGGCAGATCGTCTATGCGGCGGAGCAGGCCCTGTCGTCGGCGCGATCCAGCGTTTCGAGCCTGGGGTCGCGGGCCGAAGATCTGGATGACAAGATCCGCGCCAAGCGCGCCGAGATGCGCGCCGATGGCCTGACCGATGAGCAGCGGGAGCAGATCCGCAACCGTATCGGCGAAATCCGGCGCGAGCGCGAAGGCGTGCTGCGGGACTGGCGACGGGCCCAGGACGAGGTCGACGACGCTGAACGGCGCGTGCGCGACGTTCACTATCGCTTCGTCGATCACTACGGTCGCTGGTAGGGCGAACAGGCGGCGGTCATGACCGCCGCCCGATGGCTCAGGAGGCCGCGCGCAGCTGCTGGCCGAAATGCGGGTCCAGTTCACCCGAGGCGTAGCGTTTGGCCATCTGGGCGACGGCCAGCGGCTTGATCTTCGACGCCTGACCTTCGCAGCCGAACTGTACGAACCGTTCCTGGCAGAGCTTACGCATCGCCTCCTTGGCGGGCTTGAGATAGGCGCGCGGGTCGAACTCGCCCGGCTTCTCGGCCAGCACCTTCCGGATCGCGCCGGTCATGGCCATGCGGTTGTCGGTGTCGATGTTGATCTTGCGCACGCCGTTCTTGATGCCGCGCTGGATCTCGGCGACCGGCACGCCCCAGGTCTGGGGCATCTTGCCGCCGTATTCGTTGATGATGTCCTGCAGGTCCTGCGGCACCGAGGATGAGCCGTGCATGACCAGATGGGTGTCGGGCAGGCGGCGGTGGATTTCCTCGATCACGTTCATGGCCAGGACGGCTCCGTCCGGCTTGCGGCTGAACTTGTAGGCCCCGTGGCTGGTGCCCATTGCGATGGCCAGCGCGTCGACCTTGGTCTCGCGCACGAAGTCCACGGCCTGGTCCGGATCCGTCAGCAGGGCGGAATGGTCCAGCTTGCCCTCGAAGCCGTGGCCGTCCTCGGCCTCGCCCATGCCGGTCTCCAGCGAACCCAGTACGCCCAGTTCGCCCTCGACCGAAACGCCGCAGCTGTGCGCCATCTGAACCACCCGCCGGGTAACGTCGACGTTGTACTCGTAACTGGCCGGGGTCTTGGCGTCCTCTTCCAGCGAGCCGTCCATCATCACCGAGGTGAAGCCGTACTGGATGGCGGTCGCGCAGGTCGCCGGGCCGTTGCCGTGGTCCTGGTGCATACAGACCGGGATGTGCGGATATAGTTCGGCCAGGGCGTCGATCAGCTTGGCCAGAACGATGTCATTGGCATAGCTGCGGGCGCCGCGGCTGGCCTGGATGATGACCGGCGCGTTGACGGCCTCGGCCGCCTCCATGATCGCCAGGCCCTGCTCCATATTGTTGATGTTGTAGGCGGGCAGGCCGTAGTCGTTTTCAGCGGCGTGATCGAGCAGTTGTCGCAGGGTGATGCGGGCCATGGGGGAACTCCTGAAGCGCATGACATATTGCCGAAGGTCTAGCCTCGACGCGCCGCGAAGTCACGCAATGTAACGGCTTGTCCGACCTTGTCGCGACCGCGGATCAGGCGCGACGCAACGCCTCGACACCGGGCAGGGGCTTGCCCTCCATCCACTCAAGGAAGGCCCCGCCGGCGGTGGAGACGAAGGTCATGTCGTCGACCACGCCTGCATGATTCAGCGCCGCGACGGTATCGCCGCCACCGGCCACGGCGACCAGGGCTCCGGCCTTGGCCAGCTTGGCCGCGGCCTGGGCCGCCTTGACCGTGGCGGCGTCGAACGGCGGCACCTCGAACACGCCCAGCGGGCCGTTCCAGATCAGGGTGCGCGACAGGGCCATGGCCTTGATCAGCTTCTCGACCGTCAGCGGCCCGGCATCGAGGATCTTCTCGTCGTCACCGATCGGCTCTCGGGCCAGGACGGTACGGGTTTCGGCCCCCGGCTTCACCTCGGTGGCAATGACCACATCGATCGGCAGCAGGATCTCGCAGCCTTTTTCGGCCGCCTCGGCCAGGATGGCGCGGGCGGTGTCGGCCAGGTCCTTCTCGCACAGCGATCCCCCCACATCGACGCCCTGGGCGTGCAGGAAGGTGTTGGCCATGCCACCGCCGATGGCCAGCCGGTCCAGCTTGCTGACGAGGTTCTGCAACAGGTCCAGCTTGGACGAGACCTTGGAGCCGCCGACGATGCCCAACACCGGCTTCTGCGGATTGCCGAGGGCGGCATCCAGCGCGTTCAGCTCGCGCCGCATCGATTCCCCGGCATAGGCGGGCAGCAGGCGCGCCAGCCCCTCGGTCGAGGCGTGGGCGCGGTGCGCCGCCGAGAAGGCGTCGTTGACATAGAGGTCGCCCAGTTCGGCCAGCTGTGCGGCAAAGGCCGGGTCGTTGGCCTCCTCACCGGCATGGAACCGGACATTTTCCAGCAGGATGACGCCGCCGATATCGAGGTCGGCGATCATGGCTTTCGCCTCATCCCCCACGCAGTCAGGTGCGAACCGGACCGGCCCACCCAGGATGATCTCCAGATCATCGACGACCGGCTGCAGGCTCATCGACGGCACGACCTTGCCTTTCGGCCGGTCGAAATGGGCCAGCAACGCAACCTTGGCCCCGGCGTCTCGCAGCCGCTGAATCGTCGGCACCGCCACGCGCAGCCGGGTATCGTCGGTGACCTTGCCGTTCTCCATCGGCACGTTGAAGTCCACGCGAACCAGCGCGGTCTTGCCGGCGAGGCCACCGTTGGCCTTTGCGGCGTCGTCGAGGGTGCGGAAGGTCATGGGCGGCTCCGGTAGAAGGGGGTCGGCTGTTGTTATCCCTTCTCCCCTCGTGGGAGAAGGTGGCTCGCGCAGCGAGACGGATGAGGGGGATGGCAGGCCAGCCCAATCGTTTGAGAGCGACGATGACCTTCGCCGAGATGGCGATGTGGGCGTTGCTGCGTCGGCGCGGCTTTGAAGGCTGGAAATTCCGTCGCCAGACCCGCATCGGCCCGTGGATCGCCGACTTCTGCTGCTACGATCTGAAACTGGTCATCGAGCTGGACGGCGGCGTGCATCGCCTGCGCGAGGCCGAGGACAGGGCGCGTGACGCCGATCTGGCCCGGAGAGGTTTTACTGTTCTGAGGTTTGGTAATGAGGCGATCCTGACCAATCCGAACCTGATGCTGGAGGCCATCCGCCGCCATGCTGCGGACCGACCACCCCCTCATCCGTCAGGCTCCGCCTGACACCTTCTCCCACGAGGGGAGAAGGGACGGTTTAGATGACCGTGCCGCCCTGCAACGGCGCGTTGAAGCCCACGCGGACCAGGGCGGTCTTGCAGGCGAGGTCATTGGCATCGTCGAGGGTGCGGAAGGTTATGGAATCAGATTCCAACATCAAAGCCGGCGATTACACCGATCCAAAACAAACTGTAGCCGACGACCCAGATGAATGCGGCTTTTCCAACCTGCATGGCGACCTCGTGGTGCCGCATCCCTTTTGCATCGCCTGAAACGGAGGCTGACCTCCATCGATGCCCGATGAAGACTATTGCCAACGCACCTGCCGCCAGCAACGTTGCCACCATGGCAGGGCCGAACGGCGGCCAGGCACCAAAGCCCATGACGTAAGCCCAACCCAGCAACGTCAGGCCAGCCGCAATCCTAATCATCAAATCAGCTTGCTCATCACCAGCGCCGTGTCCGCCATCCGCGAGGCGAAGCCCCACTCGTTGTCGTACCAGGTCAGGACGCGGGCCAGTTTGCCGTCGACGACCTGGGTCTGGGGCAGGGCGGCGGTGGACGAGGCGGCGATGTGGTTCAGGTCGCTGGAGACCAGGGCTTCGTCGGTGGTGAACAGCACCCCCTTCATCGGACCGTCGGCGGCGGCCTGCAGGGCGGCGTTGATCTCCTCGACCGTGACTTCGCGACCGGCGACGACCTTCAGGTCAACGACCGAGACGTTCGGCGTCGGGACGCGGATCGACGAGCCGTCCAGCTTGCCCTTCAGTTCCGGCAGCACCAGACCCAGGGCCTTGGCGGCGCCGGTCGAGGTCGGGATCATCGACAGGGCGGCGGCGCGGCCGCGGTACAGGTCCTTGTGCATCGTATCCAGCGTCGGCTGGTCGCCGGTGTAGGCGTGGATGGTGGTCATATAGCCGCGCTCGATGCCGAACAGGTCGTTCAGCACCTTGGCCACCGGGGCCAGGGCGTTGGTGGTGCAGCTACCGTTGGAGACGACAATGTCCTCGGCGGTCAGGGTCTCGTGGTTGACCTTGTAGACGATGGTCTTGTCGGCACCGTCACCGGGGGCCGAGATCAGCACCCGCTTGGCCCCGGCCTTGAGGTGGGCCGCGGCCTTGTCGCGCGCCGTGAAGATGCCGGTGCACTCAAAGGCGATGTCGACGTTGAGTTCCTTGTGCGGAAGGTTGGCCGGATCGCGCTCGGCCGTGACCCTGATCTTGCCGAGGCCGACGTCGATCCAGTCCTCACCGCTCTCGATGGTGCCGGGGAAGCGACCGTGGACCGAGTCATACTTCAGCAGGTGGGCGTTGGTGGACACCGGGCCCAGATCGTTGATCGCCACCACCTCGATGTCGCGACGGCCGTGCTCGACGATCGAACGCAGAACAAGACGGCCGATACGGCCGAAACCATTGATGGCGACGCGGACGGTCATGGGCGGGGCTCCTGAAGCGGTGTGTGTGATTGGCGCTTCAATGCGACCGACGGGCGCGCGGATCAACCCCGGGCCGCATAACAAGGGGTGGCGGAGTGTAACGCTTCAGGCCAGCGGTAGGGTCAGCCGGGCCGTCAGCCCGCCGCCCGGCCGGGCTTCCAGAACCACGTCGCCGCCGTGCGCCCGGGCCGCCTGACGGGCGACGCTGAGGCCGAGGCCGGCCCCGCCCGTCTCGCGGTTGCGCGAGCGTTCACCGCGATAGAAGGGCTCGAACACCGCCTCCAGCTCGGATTCAGCCAGACCGGGGCCGTCATCTTCGACCGTGATCACGGCGGTGCCGTCGATGGTCGCGGCGTCGACGCAGGCCCCGCCGCCGAATTTGACGGCATTGGCGATCAGATTGGCCAGGGCCCGGCGCAGGGCGGCCGGATCAGCGACGACCGGCAGGGGCGAAATGCCGCGGAAGATCACGCTGGCCCCGGTCTCGCTGAAACCGGTGGCGCAGTCCGCCCCCAGCGCGGCCAGATCGAAGGGTTCGCTGCGGTCCGGTGCCACCTCGCCACGCACATAGGCCATGGCCGTCGCGATCATGGCGTCCATCTCCTCGATGTCGGCGGCCATGCGGTCACGCACATTGTCAGGGGCCTGTTCGGCCCGGAAACGCAGCCGGGTCAGGGGCGTGCGCAGGTCATGGGCGATGGCGGCGACGGTCTGGCTACGGCGGCGCATATGGTCGCGCAGCGCGGCCTGCATGTCGTTGAAGGCGTGGATGGCGGTGCGGACTTCGGTGGGGCCCGAGGCGACCATGGGTTCGGCATCGGGGTCGGCCCCCAGCCGTTCGGCCGCCTCGGCGAAGACCCGGATCGGCCGGGTCAGCCGCCGCGCCATGAACCAGACGAGCGGCGCGAGCAGCAGCAGGGAGATGCCCAGGGCGATCAGGATCCGCACCTGCCACGGCGACAGCAGGCCGTGCGGCGGGGTGACCGAGGCCCAGCGTCCGTCCGGCAACCGCAGGGCCGCGCTGAACGGGGCGAAGGTCAATTTGTCGGTGACCACGGTGAACTGATGGGTGGTGGTGTCGATCGTGATGGCCTCGGCCCCGGCCGGGGCCACGCGGCGCATGTGCACCTCGGCCCGGACCTCGCGGGTGGGCCTGTCGGGGTCGACCGTCTCGTCGGGACCGGCGCGTTGGTTCCAGTGCAGCGACGCCCCGTCGGGGGAGGCGGGCTCCGGGCCTCCGGGGCGGACGAAGACGAACTCGGTGCGCCTGTCTCCCGATTGGGGCGGAGGCGGCTGACGTTCGGGGCCCGGGCCATGGCTGACCGTGACCCGCAGGGCGTCGGGCGCAACCTGAAGGCGCTGGGCCAGTCCGGCGCTGATGGCCAGGGCCAGCGACTCGCGCGGATTACCCGCCAGTTGCGGGGCCTCGTCCGACAGATGGCGTTTCAGCGCGCGCCCGTCTGAGGTCTGGGCCGGACGCCCCTGCAGGGCCTCGGCAGCGGCCTCGATGCTGAAGCCCGCGGGGCGGGGCTCGGGGGCCAGCAGCACCACGCCGAAGGCCACGGCCTGGGACATGACCACGGCCAGGGTCGCCAGGGCGGCGACCTGGATAAGGACGGGCAGGGCGGTGGGCGATCTCATCGGCGCTCGACCTTCGCGTCGAACATATAGCCCTCGCCGCGCAGGGTCTGGATCAGCTCCAGGCCCGAGCCGTCGTCCAGCTTGCGCCGCAGCCGGCTGATCTGCACGTCCATTGCCCGGTCGAATACATCGGAGTCCGCCCCCCGCGCCCGTTCCAGCAGCTGGTCGCGGGTCAGCACCCGGCCCGGGCTGTCGACGAAGGCTCGCAGCAGGGCGAACTCGCCCGCCGACAGGGTGGCGACCTCGCCGTCCGGACGCGTCAGTTCCCGCCGCATCAGGTCCAGACGCCAGCCGGCAAAGACCAGCGCGGCCCCGTCGTCCGGGCCGTCCTCGCGCGGGCGGCGCAGCACGGCGCGGATACGGGCCAGCAGTTCCCGGGGATTGCAGGGCTTGGCCAGATAGTCGTCGGCTCCCAGCTCGAGGCCGATGATCCGGTCGGTGTCGCCGCCCATGGCGCTGAGCATGACGATCGGCGGCCCCTTACCGGACAGGCGGCGGCAGACGGACAGGCCGTCCTCGCCCGGCATCATCAGGTCCAGCACGATCAGGTCCGGGGCTCGCGTGGCCACGACCCGGTCCATCTCGGCGGCGGTCGCCGCGCCGGTGGCCTCATAGCCGTGCTGAACCAGATAGTCGCACAGCACCTCGCGGATGCCGGGGTCATCGTCGACGACCAGAATGCGGGGGGCGGAGGGCGGGTTCATCCCGGCCATAGTGACGGGGTCCGGCGTCGGCGTCATTTCAGCACTGAAACAATTCTCTCTGTCCCTGCAACATGGCGGCAAGGACGCCGTGGTCCAAAGGGGGTCATAGCTTCACTGCAGAGAGATACGCCATGCTGACCCTACTGAACCTCGCCGCCGTCCTGACCATGCAAACGTCGCCGGCCCCGCCCCCGCCGCCGCACATGCGCACCGAGACCCGAGTCGTTGTCATGGGCGACCATGACGGCCCCGGCGGTCTGGACAAGGACGGCGACGGCCAGCTGACCCGCGAGGAATTCGCCGGACCGATGAATGACGCCTTCGCCCGGATGGATGCCGACGGCAACGGTCGTTTGTCGTCCGAGGAACTCCGCGCCGGTCACGGCCAGGGCGGCGATCACGAGATGATCTTTCGCCGTGGGCCTGACGGCGGGCCGGGCGAACGGCACGAGGAACGCATCATGGTGATTACCGATGGCGCACGGGGCGACGGGGGCGGCGAGCGCAATGTCTTCGTGCATCGTACAGGCCCCGGGGATGGCCCGATGACCTGGCACGACGCGGAGGGCGGCAGCCGCATCGAGATTGAACGGACCGGCGGCGATGATCTCGACACCGACGGCAACGGCAGCATCTCTGAAGCTGAGTTTCTCGCCCCGATGCGGGCGGCCTTTGCCCGGATGGACGCCGACCACTCAGGGGCCCTCGAGGCTTCGGAAAATGGCGGCGAACGTCAGGTTCGGGTCATCACTCGCCACCGCGAAGGTCCGGGCGGCCAATAGATCAAGGTCGGGCGCGATCGGGTCGAGAGCCGCACCCGCTCGCACGACGTGAGAATTAGGGGGGCTGCGCCGGACGGTGCAGCCCCCTTTTTTGTCTAGCCCGCGACGACCCGAACGCGTGAGGCCGCCTCGCGCGCCCGTTCGCGGGCCTGTTCCACCGTCTCGCCGCGCGCCGTGGCCACGCCCATGCGGCGGCGCTCGTAGCTCTCGGGTTTGCCAAACAGGCGCAGGTCGGCGGTCGGCACCACCAGGGCCTCGGCCACGCCCTCGAAGGCGATACCGACGGCGTCCATGCCGCCATAGATGACGGCGCTGGCCCCAATGTCGCGCTGGCTGACGTCGACGGGCAGGCCGAGGATGGCGCGTGCGTGCAGCGCGAACTCACTCATCGTCTGGGTGGCCAAGGTGACCAGCCCGGTGTCGTGCGGGCGCGGTGACACCTCCGAGAACCAGACCTGATCGCCCTTGACGAACAGTTCGACCCCGAACACGCCGAGGCCACCCAGCGCATCCGTGACCTTGCCGGCGATGTCCTGGGCATTGGCCAGGGCGGCGGGCGTCATCGCCTGCGGCTGCCAACTCTCGACATAGTCGCCCTTGACCTGACGGTGGCCGATCGGGGCGCAGAAGTCGGTGCGCACGGTTCCATCGCGCATCGACCGAACCGTTAGCAGGGTGATCTCATAGTCGAAATCGATGCGGCCCTCGACGATGACCCGGGTCGTCTCGACCCGGCCGCTGGACTGGGCCCAGGCCCAGGCGTTGCCCGCATCCTCCAGCGCCTCGATGAAGGACTGGCCCTTGCCGGACGACGACATCACCGGCTTGACGAACACCGGCAGGCCGATCCGGTGCGCGGCCTCGGCCAGCTCGGCCGCCGAACTGACGAAGGCATAGGGACTGGTCGGCAGGCCCAGCTCTTCGGCGGCCAGACAGCGGATGCCCTCACGGTTCATGGTCAGTTGCGTCGCCCGTGCGGTGGGGATGACCACCGCATGACCCGCCGCCTCGATCTCGGCCAGGACGTCGGTGGCGATGGCCTCGATCTCGGGCACGATGATGTGCGGCATCTCGGCGGCGATGACCCCGACCAGCACCTGCGGATCGGTCATCGGGATCACATGGCTGCGATGCGCCACCTGCATGGCCGGGGCGTTGGCATAGCGATCGACGGCGATTACCTCGACCCCCAGCCGCTGAAGTTCGATGGCCAGTTCCTTGCCCAGTTCCCCGGCCCCCAGCAGCATCACGCGGGTGGCGGAGTCGGACAGGGGGGTGCCGATACGGGTCATGGGGTCAGTCCTCGTTGCGGGCCGGTTCGATCAGGTCCCAGGCATTGCCGTACAGATCCTCGAACACCACCACCTTGCCATAGGGTTCGTGGCGCGGAACCTCGCGGAAATGAACCCCGGCCGCTGACCACGCCGCATGGTCACGCAACAGGTCGTCCGTCTCGAGGAACAGCCAGACCCGGCCGCCGGCCTGGTCGCCGACGCGGGCCAGCTGCTCCGGCGTCGCGGCCCGGGCCAGCAACAGGGAGGTCTGGCCGCCTTTCGGTGTCACCCGCACCCAGCGTTTGCCGCCGCCCATGTCGGTGTCTTCGCTGAGGTCGAACCCCAGCGTGCCGACATAGAAGGCGATGGCGGCGTCATAGTCGCGGACGAGGAGCGAGACGGCCCCCAGGTGCGCCACGGTCTAGAGCCGGACCTTGACCGCCGCCACCACCGCCTCGGCGGTGATGCCGAACTCGCGGTACAGGACCTCGGCCGGGGCAGAGGCCCCGAACGACGACATGCCGACGAAGGCGCCGTCCTCGCCGATGAACCGTTCCCAGCCCTGTTTGATGCCGGCCTCGACGGCGACCCGCACCGTGCCGCGACCGATGACCGAGGCCTGGTATTTGGCGTCCTGCTGTTCGAACAGTTCGAAACAGGGCGCCGAGACGACCCGGGTCGGGGTGCCTTCGGCCTCCAGGGCGTCGGCGGCGGCCAGGGCCAGGGCCAGCTCGGTGCCGGTGCCGAACAGGGTCACCTTCGCCGTGCTGGAGGCGGAGCGGATCTCATAGGCCCCGCGGCTCGACAGGTTTTCCGACGCGGCGACGGTGCGCACCGCCGGGGTTTTCTGGCGCGACAGGGCCAGGGCCGAAGGGCTGGTGCGATGCTCAAGCGCCAGTTTCCAGCACTCCATAGCCTCGATCGTATCGGCCGGGCGGAACACCAGCAGGTTGGGAATGGCGCGCAGGGCGGCCAGATGCTCGACCGGCTGGTGGGTCGGCCCGTCCTCGCCCAGGCCGACGGAGTCGTGGGTCAGCACATGCACGACCCGGATACCCATCAACGCGGCCAGACGGATGGCCGGACGGCTGTAGTCCGAGAACACCATGAAGGTGCCACCGTAGGGGATGACTCCGCCGTGCAGGGCCATGCCGTTCATGGCCGAGGCCATGCCGTGCTCGCGGATGCCCCAGTTGACGTAGCGACCGTCATAGGTCGGCGCGTCGAGGATGGCGGTACCCTTGACGAAGGTGTTGTTGGAGCCGGTCAGGTCGGCCGAGCCGCCGATCAGCTCGGGGATGGCCCCGAACAGCTGGTCCAGCGCCGCACCGGACGACTGGCGCGTGGCTTGGGCCGGCTTGGTCTCGACCAGACCGGCGATGGCGGCCTCCAGCGCATCGAACGCTCCGGCGGGCAGGTCACCGGCCATGGCCCGGGTGAATTCGGTGGCCTGGGCCGAGGCGGAGAGGCGGGCCTCCCAGGCCTTGCGGTGTTTCGCGCCATGCTTGCCGACCTTGAGCCAGGCCTTGCTGATCGCTTCTGGCACCTCGAACGGACCCGCGGTCCAGTGCAGCGCCTTGCGGGTCGCCTCGATCTCGGTGGCCCCCAGCGCGGCCCCGTGGGTCTTGTGGCTGCCTTCCATCGTGGCCGCGCCACGGCCGATCTTCGTCTTGCAGGCGATCAGGGTCGGCTTCGACTGTTTCGTCGCCCAGGCGAGCGCCTTCTTGATCTCGCCCATGTCGTGACCGTCGATGGTCTTCACGGCCCAGCCGCTGGCCTTGAAGCGCGCCTGCTGGTCGGTCGTGTCTGACAGGGCCACGGCTCCGTCGATGGTGATCGAATTGTCGTCCCACAGCACTGTCAGTTTGTTCAGCTTGTAGCGACCGGCCAGGGCGATGGCTTCCTGCGACACGCCCTCCATCAGACAACCGTCGCCGGCGATGACCCAGGTGCGGTGGTCGACCAGCTCATCGCCGAAGCGTGAGGCCATATGGCGCTCGGCCATGGCGAAACCGACCGAATTGGCCAGACCCTGTCCCAGCGGGCCGGTCGTGGTCTCGACGCCGGGCATGTGACCGTATTCCGGGTGACCGGCCGTCTTCGACCCGAATTGGCGGAAATTCTCAAGCTCGGCGCGGGTCGCGGCCTTGTAGCCGGTCAGGTGCAGCAAGCTGTAGATCAGCATCGAGCCGTGGCCGGCCGACAGGATGAAGCGATCCCGATCCGCCCAGTCGGGCTGGCTTGCATCAAACTTCAGAAATTTGGAAAACAGCACCGTGGCCACGTCGGCCATACCCATCGGCATGCCGGGGTGACCGCTCTTGGCCTTCTCGACGCCGTCCATGGCCAGGACGCGGATGGCGTCGGCCATCTGCTTGTGGGACGCCTTTTCGGGTGCGGGGGAGGAATTGCTCACGGCGCTGACCTTTCGGCGAGTCGAGGGAAATGGAGGCGGGACGCTTTACCGCGACGCGCTGGCGGGTTCTATACGAAATCTGGAGGATGCGACCCGATGGCTGATGCGACCACCACCGCTAAGGACCGGATCGACCGTGCGCTCGCGACGCTGGAGCGCAAGGTGCTGGAGCTGAAGGCCCGCCCGGCGACGGCCCCGGCGGTCGGCGACGACGATCTGTTCGCCCCGCGCGCCGGCCTGCCCGAGGACGCCGAACGCATTGCCGCGCTGGAGACGGCCGGTCGCGACGCGGCCGGGGCCCTGGCCCTCGCCGCCGACACGGTGCGCGATATTCTGGATCAACAAGCACGGGACGGGCAGGGCTGATGGCTACGGTCACGGTCGAAATCAACGGACGCCCCTATGCCGTGGGCTGCGCCGACGGTCAGGAGGACCGCGTGCGCATCCTCGGCAAGCAGTTCGACACCAGCGTGCGTCAGGTAGCCGGCGATGTCGGCCATGTCGGCGACGTGCGCCTGTTCCTGATGGCCGCCCTGATGCTGGCCGATGAGCTGCACGAGGCCCGGCTGGCCCTGCAAAATGGTACCGGAGCAGCGACACCGGCCCCGGCCGCTCCTGGTGGAGACGGCGTGGCCGAGGCGCTGAACGCCGTGGCCGCCCGCATCGAGAAGATCACCCTGGGTCTGTGAAGACGGGCCATTGTCCGGACACAGGCGAACGCCTATATTCTATCCCGGCGGGTCTTGCTGCGGCCCTCGTCGAAGGCAACATTCCTCGCGACCTTAATTCACTCAAAGGGATCTGTCCCTGTCCGGGCTCGAGGGCCTGGGCATATGGAGCCCACCTGGCTACCCAGGTCTGAGAGGATTTCAACGCTCTTCACGGTTCTTGCGGCGCCGCCAACCCATTCTTCCGAGCGCGCTCCCGTTCGCCGCGCGGCAGCCCTTCGTTCGAGCGCGCCTTTATGACCGACAAGAGCGAACTCCGGGCCGCGATGCGCGCCACCCGCAAGCAGCTGGCGGCGCTGGATCCCAAGGCAGCGCACAGCGTCGCCGGGTACGCGGATGATATTCCGGGCGTGGTGGTCCACGCCCTCTACTGGCCGATCGGCTCGGAACTCGATCCCACGCCACTGGCATGGAGACTGGCCTATGAAGGCTATGATCTCTGTCTCCCGGTCGTCATCGCGCTGGACGAACCGATGATTTTTCGTCTCTGGAGACCGGGCGATCCGCTGGAGCCGGATGCGGCGGGGGTGCCGGCACCCCTTCCTCTGGCGAAGGTGGTGGAACCGGAACTGATCCTGACCCCCTTGCTGGCGTTCGACGCCGTGGGTGGTCGGTTGGGGCAGGGCGGCGGCCACTACGATCGCACCTTCGCCGCGCTTCCCGATGCCCTCCGTATCGGCCTCGCCTATGAAGGGCAGCGCGTCGATCGCGTCCCGATGGAAGCCCATGATCAGGTCTTGCAAGGTGTTTTGACCGAGGTCGGCTATACCCGCATCCGTGGGCCGCACGGCTATGAGGACTGAGTATGCGTTTGGCGTTTTTTGGCGATGTGGTGGGCAAGTCCGGCCGTGATGGCCTCTCTGACCACCTGCCCGGCCTGAAGCGGGACCTGAAGCTCGATTTCGTCGTGGTCAATGCCGAAAACGCCGCCGGCGGCTTCGGCATCACCGAGAATACGGCCAAGGAACTGTTCATGGCCGGGGCCGACTGCCTGACGCTGGGCAACCACAGCTGGGACCAGCGCGAGGCCCTGACCTATATCGTGCGCGAACCGCGCATGATCCGCCCGGCCAACTATCCGCGCCTGATGGATGCGCCGGGGGCCGGGGCCAATCTGTTCGAGACGCCCAGCGGCAAGACCGTACTGGTGATGAACGTGCTGGGCCGTATCCACATGGACCCGATGGACTGCCCGTTCGGCGCGGTTGAACGCGAACTGGCCGCCTGCCCGATGGGCATGGCCGCCGATGCGATCATCGTCGACATGCATTGCGAAGCCACCTCCGAGAAGATGGCCATGGGCCATTTCTGCGACGGCCGCGCCAGCCTGGTGGTCGGCACCCACACCCATGTCCCGACCGCCGACTGCCAGATCCTGCCCGGCGGCACCGCCTACCAGACCGACGCCGGCGGCTGCTGTGACTATGACAGCGTCATCGGCAACGAGAAGGAAGAGCCGCTGCGGCGCTTCACCACCCGGCTGTCCGGCGGGCGCTACAGTCCCGCGTCAGGCCCGGCCACCGTCTGCGGCGTCTATGTCGAGACCGACGACAAGACCGGCCTCGCCACCCGTGTCGAGCCGATCCGTGTCGGCGGCCGTCTGAGCCAGGCGGTGCCGGTCGTCGCCTGACGAACCGTCACCGTCTCTCCGCCACCGACATCAGTCGGTCGCGGGCATCCAGGCCTGCATTTCAGCGATCTCGCGCGTCTGCCGGTCCTTGATGGTCCGGGCCATGCGGCGGACGGCCGGGTCGGACGACTGCGCCAGGGCGGCCTCGGCCATGGCCACGCCCGCCTGCTGGTGTGTAATCATCCGGGCCGCGAACGCCTGATCGGCCTGCGAGGGGGCGGGGCGGTCCATGTCTCGTGTCGCCGTGGTCGCTGCCCCATCCTTGACCGCCGCCGCCTGATGGGCGGCGGAAGCTTCACGCAGGGCTTGCTGAACGGGGTCGCCCCCGCCGTCGCACGCCGTCAGCACAACGGCGCAGGCGAGGAGCAGACAGCCGGCGCCCGTCCGCGCGGAGTTCCGCACGGATCAGCCCTCGATCCAGTTCGGCATCCAGCCCTCATGGATCTCGCGCAAATGCGTCAGCGGAATGCTGAACAGCTCGGTCGAGGCGAAGGCGTCGCCCCCGGCCTTGCCGACGACTGAGGCGTGCAGACCGGCTTCGCGCGCGGCGGCGATGATGGTGTCCGGATCGGGCACGGCGACCAGATAGCGGGCCTGATCCTCGCCGAACAGGAAGATGTGGGCGTGGGTGTCGCTGGTCGCGTCCAGCGTCACGCCGATGTCTGAGGCCAGGGCCAGGTCGGCGGCCGCGCCGATCAGCCCGCCGTCCGACAGGTCATGGACGCAGGTCAGGCCACCGGTCACGATCAGCTCGCGCACAAAGTCACCGGTCTTGCGTTCCAGTGCCAGATCGACCGGCGGCGGCGCGCCGTCCTCGCGGCCCAGCACCTCGCGCAGATAGATCGAGGCCCCCAGTTCGCCGACGGTCTCGCCGATCAGCACCAGGGTCTCGCCTTCGGTCATGCCGCCGAAGCCGGTGACCACGTCATAGTTGGTCAGCAGGCCGACCGCCCCGACCGTCGGGGTCGGCGGGATCGCTGCGCCATTGGTCTCGTTGTAGAGGCTGACGTTGCCGCTCACGACCGGGAAGTCCAGCACCCGGCAGGCCTCGGCCATGCCGTCGATGGCACGGACGATCTGGCCCATGATCTCGGGCCGCTGCGGATTGCCGAAATTGAGGTTGTCGGTGATGGCGATGGGCAGGCTGCCGACGGCGGTCAGGTTGCGCCAGGCCTCGGCGACCGCCTGTTTGCCACCTTCATAGGGGTCGTTCTGGACATAGCGGGGCGTACAGTCGCTGGTCACGGCCAGACCCTTGTCGGTGCCGTGCACCCGCACCACGCCAGCGTCGGCGCCGGTCGCGGAATCCTGCAGCGTGTCGGCCATCACGTGCCGGTCATACTGTTCCCAGATCCAGCGCTTCGAGGCCATATCGGGACAGGCGATGACCTTGAGCACCGCGTCCTCCCAGTTGGCAGGGGCGGGCACGTCGGCCGGGGCCAGACGGGGGTGCAGTTCGGGCTGGACCCATGGGCGTTCGTACAGGGGGGCGTCGTCGAACAGCGGGGCCAGCGGCACGTCGCACACGACCTTGCCGTGGTGGTTCAGGATCAGCCGACCGGTGTCGGTGGTCTTGCCGATCACGGCGGCGTCCAGACCCCATTTTTCGAAGATGCGGTGGCCGTCAGCCTCGCGGCCCGGCTTCAGCACCGCCAGCATCCGCTCCTGGCTTTCCGACAGCATCATCTCATAGGCGGTCATGCCCTCTTCGCGCTGGGGCACCATGTCCATGTTCAGCTCGACGCCGACGCCGCCCTTGCCGGCCATCTCGACCGAGGAACTGGTCAGGCCCGCCGCGCCCATGTCCTGAATCGCTGCCACCGCGCCCGAGGCCATCAGCTCCAGCGTCGCCTCGATCAGCAGCTTCTCGGCGAACGGGTCGCCGACCTGCACGGTCGGGCGCTTGTCGTCAGAGTCCTCGTCGAACTCGGCGCTGGCCATGGTCGCGCCGTGGATGCCGTCACGCCCGGTCTTGGAGCCGAAATAGACCACCGACATGCCCGCGCCCGGGGCGGCAGAGTAAAAGATGCTGTCGGCCCTGGCCACGCCCACACACATGGCGTTGACCAGGATGTTGCCGTTGTAGCCACGATGGAAATTGGTCTCGCCGCCCACGGTCGGCACGCCGACGCAGTTGCCGTAGCCGCCGATCCCCGAGACCACGCCCTTGACCAGACGTTTGGTCTTCTCGTGCGACGGATCGCCGAAACGCAGGGCATTCAGCAGGGCCACGGGCCGTGCGCCCATGGTGAAGACGTCGCGCATGATGCCGCCCACGCCCGTGGCCGCGCCCTGATAGGGCTCGATGTAGCTGGGGTGGTTGTGGCTTTCCATCTTGAAGATGCAGGCGTCGCCGTCGTCGATGTCGATGACCCCGGCGTTCTCGCCCGGCCCGCAGATCACCCGCGGTCCGGTGGTCGGGAATTTGGAGAGATGGATCTTCGACGACTTGTACGAGCAGTGCTCGCTCCACATCACCGAGAACACGCCCAGTTCGACGTCATTGGGCTCGCGCCCCAGACGGTCGAGGACGACCTGGTATTCGGCGGGGGACAGGCCGTATTCGGCGGCCAGTTCGGCGGTGGTCTTTTGCGGAGCGCTCATGGAGCGCGCTTCTAGCGACTCGGGGCCGATGTGTCAGCCTTCACGTGGTCGGGGGCGGCGCGAACGCGGGGGGCGAGGCGAAATACCAGGATGACGGCCCCGATCAGGACCGCGATGGCCGCGGCAAGGGCGGTGAAGGCCAGCACGGCATTGCGTGGCTGTTCGGCCGAGAACACACCGATCAACCCCCACGCCACCGGCAGGGCAAAGGCCGGGGTCCGCAGCCGGGCCGTCACCCCCAGCGCGAGCGCGGCGACGACTGCCACGGCCAGAATGGCCCAACCGGTCGGTGGCAGGGCCGCCGGCAGGTCGCCGTTGCCGGTCACCACGGTCAGCAGATTGACCGGGGCGGCGATGCTGAGCCACCCGGCCAGCAGCGCCAGCGGCCACACGGTCATCCAGCGATCAGGGTCGCCGCGCGGCAGGGCCCGGATCGCCGCGGCCTTGGCCAGCAACGGAATCAGCAGGACCAGCAGGGCCCCGAAGATCAGCACGATGGTGCCGGTCTCCCAGTCAAGGGCCGCGGCCACGATCCACCAGCCGATGGCCAGAAGGGCGGCGATCGACGGCCATCCCAGAACCTTCAGCAACGGCGACTCGACGGTCGCGGGAAGGGTCTGGCGCACCGCATAGACCAGCAGCCACGCATAGATGATGCCCCAGATGGCGAAGGCGAAACCGGCTACCCGCAGGGTCGCGTCGCTGTCGGCGGCGAACTCGGCCGGGCTCTGGCCCCAGCCCATGAAGATCTGGGCCTGGCCGATGATCACCGCGAACAGGGTGCTGGCGAGGACCAGCAACCGGCGCGTGGTCGTGGCCGATGTGGGGACGGGGGAAGTCACGGTCATCTCCGGGGACGGTGCTGGGGACGGAGCAGATACGTATGGAAACGGCAAAGGTTTCAGCGGCGGCCCTCACTGGACGCCGGTCGGGAACTCCAGGCCGGTCGCACGGTTAGACTCCTGTAGTTCAGGAGACCCGACCATGGCCGATGAAAAACCCGTATTCGAGACCGACGACGTCGCTGCCAGCCGCGTACGTGAGCAGGGACTGGGCATCGGGGCCCGCGAACTGGCGGCCCAGCGCGATCCCGGCGACGTTCAGTCGCGCGATGATGAGGATGTGCACGTCGAACCCGACGACGAGGCGCTGAAGACCGACGACGACGCCTGACGGTTCAGGCGGCGTCCATCACGCTGCGGAACAGGATGGCCCCGTCGGCGGAACCCAGTTCGGCCTCGAAGGCCCGGTCCGGGTGCGGCATCATGCCCAGCACATTGCCGCGCGCGTTCTGGATGCCGGCGATGTCGGCCATCGAGCCGTTGGGATTGTCGACATAGCGGAACACGACCTGTCCATCGCCTTCGATCCGGGCGAGGGTTTCGGCGTCGGCGAAGAAGTTTCCGTCGCCATTGCCCTGGGTCATCACCACCTCGCGCTGGCCCTGAAAGCCGGCGGTGAACCGCGTCTGGGCATTGGTCACGGTCAGGCTGACCGGCTTGCACACATATTTCAGCCCGGCGTTGCGCAGCAGGGCCCCCGGCAGCATCCCGGCCTCGCACAGGATCTGGAAGCCGTTGCAGATGCCGACCACGGCCACGCCGTCGTCGGCGGCCTTCTTCACGGCCTGCATGATCGGCGACTGGGCTGCCATGGCCCCGCAGCGCAGATAGTCGCCATAGGAAAAGCCGCCCGGCAGGACGATCAGGTCCAGCCCGTCGGGCAGGGTGGTGTCCTGGTGCCAGACCATCTCGACCTTTTCGCCGGTCGAGCGTTCGATCGCGACCTTGCAGTCGCGGTCACAGTTGGAACCCGGGAAGACAATGACAGCTGCGCTCATGGCGCGGCCACTTAGCAGGCTTCGGCGGCCTTGTCAGGGGCGGGTGTCAGCCCCGGCCGGTGTTCTCGTAAATCGCAGTAAGGGACGCCTTCGCCAGCGTATGGAAATGCAGGTTGAAGCCGTACACCGCCCCGGAGTTGTCGGGCGTGACGTCCAGCTGCGGCACGTCGACGGCGAACACTGTGAAGATATAGCGGTGCGGCCCGTGTCCCGGGGGCGGGGCGGCCCCGCCGAAGCCGGGTGCTCCGAAATCCGTGCGTCCCTCGACCGCGCCTCTCGGCAGACCGCCGGATGAGGCGTCCTCCAGCAGTTCGGTGACATCCGCGGGAATGTTGGCCACGGTCCAGTGCCAGAAGCCTGATCCGGTCGGCGCATCGGGATCGAAACAGGTGACGGCATAGCTCCTGGTGCCGTCGGGCGCGCCGGACCATCGCAGGTGGGGCGAGACATTGCCCTTCGCCTGAACCTGGGCGTCGGGCAGGGTGTCGCCGTCGCGAAAACTGTTGGAGGTCAGGGTGAAGGTCATGCTCGGCTCCGGGTTGGCTGCGGCGCACCGCGATGGGGACCCGGCTTGCGGCGCGCGACGACGCGTCTAGGTTAGGGTGAGTGGCAGAGGACGCAAGCCCATGCTCAAGGCCCTGGCGGATCGGGTGTTCACCTCGCGCGCCGTGCACATCCGCGTGGCGGGAACGGGATTCACCGCCGGTCCGGGCGAACCGGAGCTGACGGTCCATCTGGCCGACGCCGCCACCGCCATGGCCGTCGCGGTCAATCCCGAACTGGCGGTCGGCGAGGCCTTTATGGACGGGCGGCTGACGATTGAGGACGGCGACATCTATGATTTTCTGCAGCTGGTGGCCTCGCAGCTGGCGGTCCGGCCGATGCCGCGAGGCCCGCTGTGGCGCTGGAAGCGACGACTGGCCCAGACCAACGACCGGCTGCGGGCGCGGCGTAATGTGCATCACCACTATGACCTGACGCTGGAATTCTATCGCCTCTTCCTCGACGACGACCTGCAGTATTCCTGCGCCCTGTTCGAGACCCCCGACGCCACCCTGGAGCAGGCCCAGGCCGCCAAGAAGCGGCGGCTGATCGACAAGCTGGTCCTGCGGCCGGGCCACAGCGTGCTCGACATCGGCTGCGGCTGGGGCGGGCTGGGGCTGTCACTGGCCCGGGCCGGCGGACAGGTCACCGGCGTGACCCTGTCGACCGAACAGCATGCGACCGCACAGGCCCGCGCCACGGAGTCAGGCCTGGCGGATCGGGCCGACTTCCGCCTGCAGGACTATCGCGATCTGGACGGGACCTTCGATCGCATCATTTCGGTCGGCATGTTCGAACACGTCGGCCTGCCCAACTACCAGACCTATTTCGATGCGGTGGCGCGGCTGTTGAATGAGGACGGCGTGGCGGTGATTCACGCCATCGGCCGCCGCAAACCGCCCAGTCGGACCCAGCCGTGGATCGCCAAACACATCTTTCCCGGCGGCTATATCCCGTCCCTGTCCGAGGTGTTCCCGGCGATCGAGCGCGCGGGCCTGTGGGTCACGGACATGGAGATCCTGCGCCTGCACTATGCCGAGACCCTGCGGCTGTGGCGCGAACGGTTCCTGGCCCGACGTGACGAGGCTGTCGCCCTGTATGACGAGCGCTTCTGCCTGATGTGGGAATTCTATCTCGCGTCCAGCGAGGTCGGCTTCCGCGACCTGGGCCATATGGTCTTCCAGATCCAGCTGTCGAAACGTCAGGACGCGGTGCCGCTGACGCGGGCCTATCTGTGCGACTGAGCCCCTGCCGGATCAGCCGGTGCCGCGGCAGGATGCGCCCCGACGGTGAAGGCATCGCTGTCCATCAGGCCGCCGGCCAGGGCCACAACGAAGATCAGCACGCCGACCAGCACGAAGGCCGCGATCGAGAAGCGGATCAGCCGTTTCACGCGATTTCTATGCGGTAGCTTTCGATCACGGTGTTGGCCAGCAGCGTGTCGCACATCGACTTCACCTCGGCTTCCGCGTCCTTCGCGTCGGCCAGATCGAATTCGATCAGCTTGCCGACCCGGGCGTTGCTCGCGCCGGTCCAGCCGAGCCCGTGCAGCGCGCCCTCAACGGCCTTGCCCTGGACATCCAGCACCCCGGGCTTGAGGAACACGTGAACCTTGACCTTCGCCATCAGTGCAGACCTCCCTGAATCACGGTGGGCATATCCTTCATGATGCCCAGCCGCTTGGCCACTTCGGTATAGCTTTCAATGACATTGCCCAGGTCGCGACGGAAGCGATCCTTGTCCAGCTTCTCGCCGGTGGCGGTATCCCACAGACGGCAGGAGTCGGGGCTGATCTCGTCGGCCAGGATGACCCGGGCGAAATCATTCTCCCAGACGCGACCGAACTCGATCTTGAAGTCGATCAGGGTGATGCCGACCGCGCCGAACATGCCCGACAGATAGTCGTTGACCCGCACGGTCATGGCCAGGATGTCGTCCAACTCCTGGGTCGTGGCCCAATTGAAGGCGGTGATGTGCTCTTCGGTGACCATCGGGTCGTTGAGCTCATCCTTCTTGTAGTAGAATTCGATGATCGAGCGGGGCAGGGGCGTACCCTCCTCGATGCCGAGGCGCTGGCTCATCGAGCCGGCCACGATGTTGCGGCACACGACTTCCAGCGGAATGATCTCGACTTCGCGGATCAGCTGCTCGCGCAGGTTCAGCCGCTTGATGAAATGGTTGGTGACGCCGATTCCGTTCAGCCGGCTCATGATGAACTCGCTGATGCGGTTGTTGATCACGCCCTTGCCTTCAAGCTGCGCCTTCTTCTCGCCGTTGAAGGCGGTGGCGTCGTCCTTGAAATACTGGATCAGCGTGCCCGGCTCGGGCCCCTCGTAGAGGATCTTGGCCTTGCCCTCGTAGATTTTCTTGCGCTTGGAATTCATGGTCGTGTCCCGGCGGGGGAGAGATAAAAACCTGTCCGGAAACAAAAATCGCGCGGCCAGAACCTCGGTCTGGGCGGCGCGACAGCGGAATCCGGCGGGCGGGGAGATAAGGCGCGCGGACACTAGCGGAACGCGGACTGTGATACAAACGACAGTCCCGGTCGTAGCGGCGCAGGAACCGCCCTGCTCGCGGTTGCGTTCAGCGTGGAGCGGTCTATAGACCTCCGCGACTGCGGGCCTGCTGATGTCCGCGACTGGAGCTTCTGAACGCGTATGACGACCTTTGACGAACGGGAATCCGGATTCGAGTCCAAGTTCGCGCTCGATCAGGATCAGGAATTCAAGGCCATGGCCCGCCGCAACAAGCTCTTGGGCCTGTGGGCGGCCGACAAGATGGGCCTGTCCGCGGAAAGCGGCGAACAGTATTCCAATGCCGTCGTGCGGGCGGACTTCGACCAGCCGGGCGAAGAGGACGTGTTCCGCAAGATCGCCGGTGACTTCAAGGGATCCGGCATGACCGTCTCCGAGGGCGAGATCCGCTCCAAGATGGACGAACTGGCCTCCATCGCCCGCGACCAGATTCGCGCGGGCGACTAATATCCGGACGGGCAACGCCCGCGCCCTATGATTACCGTGACATCAAAAGGGCCGCTCCAGCAATGGAGCGGCCCTTTTTGCCGGATGACGACGGGGCAGTCCGTCCTCCGGTGTCCAGCGTGCCCGTCGGGCACCCGGAAAGGCTTGGAGCGAAATCGGTTGAGTTGGACGCAGTCCAACTCGGCGCAGATTTCGCTCCAGTTTGAGTTGGGACCATTTTTTGGATTCAGGTCGATTCGACCTGAAACAAGAATGGTCTACGGCATCAGAACCGTGTCGATCACATGGACCATGCCGTTCGACTGGGCGACGTCGGCCTGGGTGATGGTCGAGGTGCCACCCTTGGCGTCGGTGATGATCCAGGTGCCGTTGGGGCCGGCCGACACCTTGAGCGACTCGCCCTGTACCGTGGTCAGGGTCGCCGTACCGCCGTTGGCCGAGGCCTGGGCCGCGATGTCCGCGGCGGTCAGACGGCCGGGCACCACATGATAGGTCAGAATCTTGGTCAGGTCGGCCTTGCCGGCGGGGGCCATCAGACCGTCAACCGTGGCGGACGGAAGCTTCTGGAAGGCCGCATTGTCCGGCGCGAACACCGTGTAGGGGCCCGGTCCGTTGAGGGTCTCAACCAGGCCGGCGGTCTGGACCGCGCTGACGAGGGTCGTCAGGTTTGAGGCCTTGCTGGCGTTGGTGACGATGGTGGCGGTGGGGCTCATCGAGGCACCGCCGACCATGGGTTCAGCGGCGGCAGGGGCCATGGTGTCCGCCGGCGGGGTGTCTTGGACTGGGGTTTCGTTGTTGTTGCAGGCGGTCAGGGCCAGCAGGGCGGCCAGTGAAACGCCGGCGAGAATGGTGGGGCGTGTGAATGTCATCGGGTCTCTCCTGTAAAGCCGCGCAACGGCGACGTTACCGACAGCTACTGTCGCGGGCCGAAATGGATGCATCGGGGCCTGGCTATGGGGCGCGACATTCTGGCGCACCCACTGTCGGGCCGCCGGTGAATTCGCCCAGCACGGCCCAGGCCCGGGCCTTCTGCGCAAGCGGTCGCGCATGGGCCGGACTGGAGGACGGCAGGTCGATCAGGGCCAACTCACCCGTGCTCGCGGCCAGCGCCCGCCGCCCGGCCCGGGCCGCCGTCGCGCCGTTGAAGGCCACTGCCCGCAGTTTGGGCAGGGTCGCCACCAGACCGCTCAGGTCGGCGAACTCCGGGTCGCGGATCGCTGTGTCCAGACTGCCGGCTCGGTGCGCGGTGGTGATCACGTCCCACAGGCCGATCCCGGCGGCCTTCAGCGCCGCCAGCCGCTGCGGATAGGCCAGGTCGACCAGATCACGCCCGATCAGCCCGCCGGTCAGTCGCCAGAAGCCGTTACGCGGATGGGCATAGTATTGCTCGGCGGCCAGCGACGCGTCGCCCGGCAGGCTGCCCAGGATCAGCAGCCGCGTGTGCGCGTCGACGACGGGGGCAAAACCGACCCGCCGTTGCGCCGCCGGCTCAGCGGGCGGCGGAACCGGCATCCCTCAGCCAGCCGACAACCGACAGCCGCGTGCCCTTGGCATAGGCGGCGACCGGTGCGACCGAATGCAGCTGCGGCACCCGGAACAGGGTCAAGGCGTTCCAGCGCGGGGCGTGGCCGCGGGTCACGTCACCGGCCTCGTCATGAAACAGCAACTGGCCGCCCCAGTCAGGTCGCCACTCGCGGGTCAGACCCAGCGTATAGGCGGTCAACCGGTCGCTGACCTCGGTGCCCACGTCATTGTGCAGACCGATGAAGTCGCCGGGCCGATAGCGGGTCGCCTGACCGTCGGCCTTGACCACCTGGGGCTGGCCGGTGACTGCGGCACCGAAGCGGACGAACTCCTGGTTCAGCCATTCGGTCAGGCCGTGGATCGCATGGCCGGGGTCGCGACCGGCCAGATAGGCGCTGATCAGCGGATAGCTCAGATACATGAAGCCATACTGGCCACCGGCGCGCGCCAGCATGGCCTTCAGCCGCTCGCGCAGCACCGGTTCACCCACCGCCGCGATCTGGGCCCGGGTCAGAACGGCGGGACGGCCGTCCTCACCCTCGAAGGCCAGATCCCAGTCCAGCGCCGTCTCCAGCAGGCTGGCCAGCGATTCCGCGATCGCCGGCTCGAACACATCGGGAATCTGGACAAAACCGTCCCGGGCATAGGCACGGGCGGCGGCCTCGAAATCGATCGCCGGATTGAGCCGCAGCGCCAGCCCGGTCATCAGCTGGCTCCGAACACCCGCGCGAACACCGTGTCCACGTGTTTGGTGTGATAGCCGATGTCGAACAGGGCCTCGAGCTGGGCCTCCGGCAGGGTCACCCGCGCGTCGGCCTTGAGGAAGTCGAGGAACCGGCCCTCGCCACGCCACACCTTCATAGCGTTCTCCTGCACCGCGGCATAGGCATCCTCGCGCGATACGCCCGCCTGGGTCAGAGCCAGCATGACCCGTTGCGAATGTACCAGGCCGCCCAGCAGGTTGAGGTTCTTCTCCATATTGGCCGGATAGACGTTCAGCCGCTCGACCACGCCGGCCAGACGATGCAGGGCAAAGTCCAGATGGATGGTGGCGTCGGGCCCGATGCCGCGCTCCACCGACGAATGGCTGATATCCCGCTCGTGCCAAAGGGCGACGTTTTCCATCGCAGGCACCACGGCCGAGCGCACCAGCCGGGCCAGGCCGGTCAGGTTCTCGGTCAGGATCGGGTTGCGCTTGTGCGGCATGGCCGACGAGCCCTTCTGGCCCTTGTCGAAAAATTCCTCGGCCTCCAGCACCTCGGTGCGCTGCAGGTGACGGATCTCGACGGCCAGCCGTTCGACCGAACTGGCCACCACGCCCAGCGCCGCGAAGAAGGCGGCGTGGCGGTCGCGCGGGATCACCTGGGTCGAGACCGGCTCGACGGCAAGGCCCATCTTCTCGGCGACATAGACCTCAACCGCCGGATCGACATTGGCGAAGGTGCCCACGGCGCCGGAGATGGCGCAGGTGGCGATCTCTTCTTTCGCCGTCAGCAGGCGGCGTCTGGCCCGCTGGAACTCGGCGTGATAGCCGGCCAGCTTCAGCCCGAAGGTCACCGGCTCGGCGTGGATGCCGTGGCTGCGACCGACGCAGGCGGTCAGCTTGTGTTCGCGGGCGCGCTTCTCCAGCGCCGCCAGCACCCGGTCGATGCCCTCGACCAGCAGGTCCGAGGCCCGCGCCAGCTGCACCGAGAAACAGGTGTCCAGCACGTCGGATGAGGTCATGCCCTGGTGCAGGAAACGCGCCTCCTCGCCGACGATCTCCGACACATGGGTCAGGAAGGCGATGACGTCATGTTTGGTGGTGCGTTCGATCTCGTCGATGCGGTCGGCGTCGAACACGACGTCCTTGCCCTTGGCCCAGATGGCCTCGGCGGCGCTGGTCGGGATGGTGCCCAGCTCGGCCATCCGCGTAGCGGCATGGGCCTCGATCTCGAACCAGATCCGGTATTTGGTCTCTTGCGACCAGATGGCGACGGCTTCGGGGCGGGAATAACGAATGATCATGGGCGCGGGGTGTCGGTCCAAGACCCCCGTGAGTCAAGGCGTTGCCGGGTCACACGCTTGCATCGGAACCGGGCCCGGCTCAGGAAAGAGGCGTCCACGACAGGAGAGACCGGCTTGGAACTGATCATCGGCCCGCGGCTGTATTCGACCTGGTCACTGCGCCCCTGGCTGGTGCTCGAGCGCTGCGGCGCAGACTTCACTGTGCGCGAGATCAACATCTATGCCTCCGAGGGTCAGGCCGAGCTGGCGCGCATCTCGCCATCGCGACTGGTGCCGCTGCTCAAGGTCGAGGGCGAGACCATCTGGGATTCCATGGCCATCTCGGTCTGGTGCGCCGAACGTTATCCCGAGGCGAAGCTGTGGCCCGCTGACGCCCACGCCCGCTGGCTGGCCCGCTCGGCCGCCTGCGAGATGCATGGTGGCTTCATGGCCCTGCGGACCGAATGCGGCATGGGACCGGACCATACGATGGTCGGGCCTGACCGCTCACCCGCCCCGACCGGCGAGGCCGTGGCCCGCGACCTGCGCCGCCTCGTCAATCTGTGGTCGGGAATGCGCAGCCGTTTCGGCGCGTCCGGTCCGTATCTGTTCGGAGACTGGTCGGTGCCGGACGCCTTCTTCACCCCGGTGGCGACCCGAATTCGGCACTATCAGATCGACCTGTCCGAGCATGGCGACACCGACGGCGTCGCCCGCGCCTATGTCGAGACCCTGCTCGCCCAACCCGACCTCGCGACCTGGACGGCCGAGGCGCTTAAGTCGGGTTAACCGCGCGTACGAACCCGGACTTAACCGAACGACGTTAGCTTTATGCCTGCGCTCGAAACCGCTTGCGCAGGAGTCGACCATGGCTGTCCCGCACGCCCAGCATCCGGCCATCGCCCAACGCCCGGGCCTGCGGGTCTATGGTCTGCTGATCCTGGTGGCCGGCTGCCTGCCCGCCCTGCTGATCGCCAGCCTCATCTGATGGCCTAGCGCCCGCCGTCGACCGACGGTGCCTGGGCAATTTCCAGCGGAACCGGCGGCGGCGCGACATAGTCCAGACTGATCGGCACCAGGGTCGCGCCCGAGGCGATGGCATCCAGGGTATTGAGCGGCGCGCCCAGCATCCGCTGATAGATCCAGTAGGCGGAGACCACCTTCTCCACATAGTCCCGCGCCTGCGGCACATCGATCGTCTCGATCAGCAACAGCGGATCGGCGTCCTGACCCAGTTTGCGGATCGCACCCAGCATCGGGCCCGGCCCGGCGTTGTATGAGGCCGCAGCGCGCAACAGGTCGCCCTGCAACGCCGACATCTGCAGCATCCGGTTGATATAGGCCTGACCCAGCTTCAGGTTCACCGCCGGCTGCAGCAACCGCTGTGGATCGCTGACGAAGCCGCGGTCGCCGGCCAGTTCGGCGGCGGTGGTCGGCATCACCTGCATCATGCCATAGGCCCCGGCGCTTGAGCGCGCCTGCGAGTTGAAGCCGGTCTCCTTGCGCGCGATCGCATAGACCAGCGCCCGCTCGATGGTGAACCCACCCTCCGGCTCCAGCACCGGCATCGGATAGCGCCGCGCGTCGATCCGCTCGGCCTCGTCGTTCGATCCGGTGACGCGCGGGCCCAGTGCCCGGGCCAGCCCGACCCAAAGGCGGCGGGCCGCATCGCCCACGGCACCGTGCAGGCCGCTGCGCAGTTCGTTCTGGGCGTCCGAACGGCGGCCGATCTCGAAATAGGCCACGGTACGGCGCGCCCGATCGTCTGAACGGATGAAATCGTCCAGCTCGTCGACCTCGACCCCGATCGGCTCGTCGTTGCGGCTCAGCGCGGGCTGCAACGTCGCCTCATAGGCACGGGGGCCCATGTTCTCGATCTCAGGCTCCTCGCCCAGCTGGCGCAGGGCGATCTGACCATAGAAGGTCGCGGGCCAACGGCTCGCCAGTCGCAGGAAATGCTGCACCCGGTCCTGCTGACCGGCCTGAGCGGCGGACTTGGCGCTCCAGACGGCGGCCCCGGCGCGCACCCAGGCGTCTTCGGTCGGATCATTGGCGACGCGTTCAAAGGCGCGCAGCGATCGGCCGAACTCGGCCTGGCGATAGGTCGCCAGCCCGACGACCCACCAGTCGCCGATCTGCTCGCCGAGGGTGATCGCGCCGGGCAGGTCGTTGGCGTTATAGGCGATCCGGGCCGCCTTCATCGGGTCGCCGGCGGCCGGGCCGCCGTCCGCGGTGGTGATGCTGTCCCAACTGCGTTCGCTGACGCCCGGCGGGCGTTTCGGCTCGGGTGCGCCGTCGGGGCGGCGTCGCAGGGCCAGGTCATAGGCGCGCGGCGCGTCCGGCAGGTCGCTGAATTCCTCGAGCCAAGCGTACAGATCGTCATAGGTGGCGACATAGTCGCGGTGGAAAAGCCGCTCGAACTCGACCTGTCCGACCAGCACATGGTCGTTCGCCTGACGCGCCGAGGCGCGGGCCAGCTCGAGATCACCCCGACGCAGGGCGTCAAAGGCGGTGGTGTAGCTGAGGCGGTCGGCCGAGCTCAGGGTGCTGGGGGTGTTGCGGGTGTTGCGGGGTTCATCGGGCTCCGCGTTCGCGCTCGCGGCGACAGCCGCAAGGGCCAGAACCAGCACGGGCGCAATGAGTGCACGGCAGAAACGATACATGTCTGGCGGCCCCCCTGGCGGTCGTGGTGCGGTGCGTCTCGAAACGGACCCGTGACACACCCGTGTTCGGTGATCAGGCAACATCGGTGCCAGACCCTGCATCCGGTTCCAACGTGTTCGCCTTTTGGGGCGATATTGAGTCAGTCAGTCGAGGAATGTCCGTCCAGCCGGGCCGTCAGGGCCAGCAGATCGGCCCAGACCTGCCGCTTGGCCTGGGGCTGCCGCAGCAGGAAGGCCGGGTGCAAGGTCGGCATGACCGGAACGGCAAAGCCGCCTTCGGGCAGGTGCCAATCCTTCCACTGGCCGCGCAGCCGCATGATGCCCTCGTCGAGGCCCAGCACCGAGCGCGCCGCTGCCGCCCCGACCAGCAGCACGACCTTTGGCCGCATCAGGTCGCAGACCCGGTCGACGAACGGGGCGCACACGGCCTGTTCCTGCGGCGTGGGGCTGCGGTTGCCGGGCGGTTTCCAGTAGACGGTGTTGGTGATGAAGACCCGGTCCGTCAGGCCGGCGGCCTCCAGCATCCGGTCCAGCAGTCGTCCCGCCTGGCCGACGAAGGGCGCGCCCCGGGCGTCCTCCTCGGTGCCCGGTCCCTCGCCGATAATCAGCACCGGCGCGGCGGGGTCGCCACGGGCGAATACCGACTGGGTCGCGCCCTGGCCACTCAGCGGGCAGCCCTCGAAACCGGCGACGGCCTTGGCCAGATCTTCCATGGTTTCGGCGGCCGCCGCCAGCTGGCGGGCATCGGTCTTGGCCGCGTCAGTATCGGGCCGGGCCACGACCGCGGCCGTCGCCCGCGCCACGGCCTTCAGGGCCGGTGGGGGCTGGACATGGGTGCGGTCGACCGGGGCATCCTCGAAACAGGCGTCGACCCCCGCATCGCGCCAGAAGGCGAGCAGGCTTTCGGTCGCAGCGGTGTCGGTGGGCGCGTGGGTCATCAGTGCCGACAGGGATAAGCCTTGACCGCCCCCACGTCACGTTCCGATAAGACGGGGTTCACACAAACCATCGGGAATGAAGCGGTATGGCCGAGCAAGCGATCGAGGGCGGTGCCGTCAACACGGCGCAGGAAGCCATCATCGACAACCTGCCCCCGCTGGAGGCCCTGGCCGGCGTCGAGCGTGAGGTGATGGAGTATGACGTGGTCATCGTCGGCGGTGGCCCCGCCGGCCTGTCCGCCGCCATCCGCCTGAAGCAGCGGGCGGCAAAGGACGGCAAGGAGATCTCCGTCGCCGTTCTGGAAAAGAGCGCCGAGATCGGCGGCCACATCCTGTCCGGCGCGGTCATCGACCCCAGGGCCCTGAACGAGCTGTTCCCCGACTGGAAGGACCGCGGTGCGCCGCTGGAGACCCCGGTCACCAAAGACCGCTTCATGGTGCTGAGCCCCAAGGGCCAGATGAGCCTGCCGATGTTTGCCCTGCCGCCGATGATGCACAACGACGGCTGTTACATCGCCTCGCTCGGCAATGTGTCGCGCTGGCTGGCCGAGCAGGCCGAGGCGCTGGGCGTCGAGGTCTATCCCGGCATGGCCGCCAGCCACGTCGTCTGGGACGAGCCGACTGGCCGGGTCAAGGGCGTCGTCGCCGGCGTGTTCGGCATCGACCGCGAGGGCAAGCCGACCGACGACTTTCAGCCCGGCATCGAACTGCATGGCAAATACGTCTTCATCGCCGAGGGCGTGCGCGGCTCGCTGGCCAAGACCATCATGGCCCGCCACCAGCTGGCCGCCGACTGCCAGCCGCAGAAATACGGCATCGGCCTCAAGGAACTGTGGCAGGTCCCGGCCGACAAGCACCAGCCCGGCCTGGCCCAGCACACCACCGGCTGGCCCCTGGACGAGCACACCGGCGGTGGCAGCTTCATGTACCATTTCGGCGATCGCTATGTGGCCATCGGCTATGTCGTTCACCTGAACTACAAGAACCCCTTCCTGTCGCCGTTCGACGAATTTCAGCGATTCAAGCATCACCCGGCCATTGCCGCCCATCTGGAGGGCGGCACCCGCATTTCCTACGGTGCGCGGGCCATCACCGAGGGCGGTTTCCAGTCGGTACCGAAACTGGCCTTCCCGGGCGGGGCGCTGATCGGCTGCTCGGCCGGGTTCGTCAACGTGCCCCGTATCAAGGGCAGCCATAACGCCATGAAGACCGGCATGCTGGCCGCCGACGCCGCCTATGACGCCGTCATCGCGGGCCGGGCGGGCGATACCCTGGTCGAATACCAGACCGCCTATGACAACAGCTGGGTCCACAAGGAGCTGAAAGCGGTCCGTAACGCCAAGCCCCTGTTGTCGAAATACGGCACCACCATCGGCGGCGCGCTCGGTGTGTTCGACATGTGGTGCGGGGCCCTGTTCGGCGGATTCTCGCTGTTCGGCACCCAGGCCCACGGCAAGACCGACGCCGCCTCGACCGAACTGGCGTCGAAGCATTCGCCGATCGCCTATCCCAAGCCGGACGGAAAGCTCAGCTTCGACAAGCTCAGCTCGGTGTTCATCTCCAACACCAACCATGCCGAGGAACAGCCGGCCCATCTGAAGTTGCTGGACCCGTCGATCCCCATCGCCGTCAACCTGCCCAAATACGGCGAACCGGCCCGGCTCTACTGCCCGGCCGGGGTCTATGAGGTGCTGTACGACGAGGACGGCAAGTCCAATCCGCGCTTCCAGATCAATGCCCAGAACTGCGTCCACTGCAAAACCTGCGACATCAAGGATCCGTCGCAAAATATCGTCTGGACCACGCCCGAAGGCGGTGGCGGCCCCAATTATCCCAATATGTAGGCCCTAAGGGGAGAGGCCCCTTGCGGCGGGCAGGCAAAGCGTCAAGGTTTCGACCCATGAATATCCTCCGCTTTCGTCTCGCCCTCCTGTCCTTTGTTGCCGTCGGAGCCCTTGCGGGGGCCGCCGCGGCCCAGGACCGGCCTCCGGTTGATCCGGCCGTCGTCGTCGAACCCGGTGCGGCCGTTGAACCAGTCGATGCGGAGCCCGTCGACGGCGACATTGACGACATTGATGAGGCCGTTGAGGCGGTCGAGCCGGAGATCACGCCGATCCCGACCGTCTGGGCCCCGGTCCCGCGGGACGCCCAGGGGCGATCGGCCTACGGCCTGTATCTGGCCGGGCGGCTGGCCCTGTCGCGGGGACTGGGCGAGACCGGTGCTGCCCTGTTGGCCGATGTCGCGGCCCTGACGCCGGAGCAGCCCTCGGTGCGGTTGCAGACCTTCACCGCCGCCCTGCTGGCCGGCGACCTCGACCTGGCTGCCCGCCTGCGTCCGTCGGGCGAGGGCGTGCCGCCGGTGATCAGCGAGGCCGGACGACTGGTCGCCGTGGTCCAGGCCTTCGTGCACGACGATCCGGACGCCGCCCTGGCTGAACTCCGCGTCGCCCCGATCGGCCAGCCGCACGCCCGCGCCGGCCTCTATGTCGAGCCGTGGATCGCCGCCGCCGCCGGCAACTGGGATCTGGCCCTGCGTCAACCGTCGCCCACCGCGACCGATCCGACCTCGCTGTTTATTCGTCACAACCGTGCCCTGCTGCTGGAAAATCACCGCCAGTATGCCGAGGCCGACGCCGCCTTCGCCGCCCTCACAGCCAGCCCACTCGGCGGGCAGCTTTTCCGTCGCTCCTATGCCGAATATCTCGAGCGCCGCGGCCGCCGGGCCGAGGCCCTAGCCGTCTATGACGCCGCCATCGCCGGTGGCAGCACCGATCCGACTGTCGCCCGTGGGCGGGCGCGTCTTATGGCGCGGGGCCGTGCCCCCGCCGCCCCGACCCTGCGCCCCGGGGCCGCCGACATCCTGACCATCGCCGCCATCCAGGCCTCGACCGAGGGCGGGGCCGAGGTCGCCGCCGTTTATCTGCGTCTGGCCCTGAACCTCGATCCCACCGACCTGACCCGGTTCCGTCTCGGCCAGGCCCTGGCCGCCGCCGGCCGCGAGGTCGATGCCCGTGACGCCCTGGCGCGTGTCGCCGACTCCGACCCGGCGCTCTATGCCCAGGCGCGGATGGAGATGGGCCGCAGCTTCCAGCGCGGGGAAGATTCCAAGGCCGCCCTGGCCGAGTTCAGCCGGGCGGCGGCTGTCGAGCCGGACGAGGCCGAGATCGCCTATGTCCTGGCCTCGCAGCTGATCCAGTTGAACCGCTATGACGAGGCCCTGGTTCTCCTGAACGGGCCCCTGCTCAACACCGCAGACCAGCCCTTCGAGATTCATTTCGTGCGCGGCGTCGTCTACGAATCTCTGGAGCGGGTCGACGAGGCCGAGGCCGAGCTGTGGGCCGCGCTCCAGGCCCGGCCGGACGATGCGACCGTGCTCAACTATCTCGGCTACCTCTGGGTCGACAGTGGCAAGCGCGTCAGCCAGGGCGCGGAGATGATCGCCCGGGCTCATGAAGCCGAGCCTACCAACGGTAATATCCAGGACTCGCTCGGCTGGGCCCAGTACCGCCAGGGCCAGTACGAGGTTGCGGTGGACACACTCGAGGCGGCTGTGGCCAAGGAGCCGGCCAATGCCGAGATTAACGACCACCTCGGCGACGCCTACTGGCAGGTCGGTCGGCAGCGCGAGGCCGGCTTCCAGTGGGAGCGGGTCCTGACCCTGACCCCTGATGCGTCGCGACAGGCCGAGGTCGAGCGCAAGCTGGCCGAGGGGCTGGCCCCCGCCGTCCCGGTGTCGGGCACCGGAGCCTAGACCCCCGTGCGCCGCGACGCCCTGGCCTCGGCCAAGGTCAATCTGTTTCTGCACGTCGGCCCGGTCGAGGCGGACGGTTTTCATCCCCTCGCCAGTCTGGTCGCCTTCGCCGACCTCGGTGACCGGCTGAGCGTGGCACGCGCCGACCGGCTGACACTGGACGTCACCGGACCCTTTGCGGCAGGCTTGGCCGGGCAGGACGACAATCTGGTCCTGGGTGCCTTGCGGGCCCTGGGACTCGCAGCCGGCACGGGCGACCTGCCCCTCGGGATCACCCTGGACAAGCAACTGCCGATCGCCGCCGGCCTGGGCGGTGGTTCGGCCGACGCCGGCGCGGCGCTGAAGCTGGCGCGCGAGGCTCTGGACCTGCCGTTTGATGACGAGGCGCTGGCCCGGATCGCCCGTATCATCGGGGCCGACGGCCCCATGTGCCTGCACGCCCGCTCCGCCTGGGCCACCGGTTACGGCGAGCGCCTGACGTTCGAGCGCGGCCTGCCACCGCTCCCGGCGCTGCTGGTTAATCCGGGCGTGCCGTCGTCGACCGGCGCGGTCTACCGGGCCTATGACGCTGCACCCGCAAATGGCGCAGACTGCCCAGCCCCGCCGCCGGACTGGTCCCGCGCCACGGTGATCGACTGGCTGGCGGAACAGAGGAACGACCTTCAGGCCGCCGCCGTTGCGCTGCAGCCTGCTATCGGCGACACCCTGACCGCGGTCGCGCGCCTGCCGGGGGCCCGGCTGACGCGGATGTCCGGCTCCGGGGCCACGGTCTTTGCCCTGTTCGACACGCGCGACGCCGCGGACGCCGCCGGGCATATCCTGCTGCAGCGGCACCCCGACTGGTGGGTCCGGGCCACGACCCTCGGCGGCTGACGCGATCAGCGCCGGTTTAACGGTCGGAAAACCTGTGTGCGCTAGAGTTTCGGGCATGGAAACGCTGTCGTCCGCCCAGAAAACCGCCTTTGAAGCCGTCCTGGCCCGCGTGCCGGTCGGTGACCGCGCCCGGCTCCACGCGCTCAAGGATGCCGCCGCCGCCGCCGCCGCCGCCTCGGCCCCGCACTGGGATTTCGAACAGCCGGGCCAGCGCGCGGACGACGCCCTGCAGGCTGCTTTCGGCCCTGCGCTGACCGACGACCATCGCCGCGCCCTGGTCGCCCTGTGGGCCCTAGAAATGCCGGCCCGGGTCCGGGCCGCCGACCTGCCGCAGGCCTCGCTCGAGCTCTTCCCCGAGTGGAACCAGCGTCTCGCCGACTTCCTGACCGCCGCCGCCGATCCCTATGAGCGCGACTTCTGGTGCAAGGACGTGCGCCTGTCGCTGGTGCTCAGCGTGCCTGGCGCGCGCACCCAGATGATCGACCTGTCCTCGCCGATGGGGCCCGGTCAGGTGGTGCGCCACGCCCGCGAGGGCTGGGGCTGGTCGGTGATCCCCGCCTATGCCGCCGCCCAGGCCTGGAAGCCGTGGCTGGAGGTTCATACCGAGAGCCGCGAACTGTCCGACTTCAACGAGGCCGGCTGGGACCGCGCCTGGGCCACCGCCGCCGAGATCCTCAAGCGTCGTCCCGACATGGCCGGCATGCTGGGCTCCAGCTGGTTCTACGACCCGCCGCTGGAACAGATCAGCCCACGCCTCGCCTATCTGCGCCTCAACCTGCTGAAACATGGTGCCTTCATGGTGCATCAGGGCCCCGGCGAGATTCACACCGAACGCGCCGCCACCCGGTCGACGACCCGCGCCGCCCTGATCGAGTCCGGCGAATACACCGCCCGCTCGTGGATCGTCGCCTTCCCGCGCGCCGCCCTGATCAAATGGGCCGACGCGCGCGCCGCCGGGCTGATGCGCGAAGCGGCGTAGCGTTTCCGCTACTGCGCGACCCTGGCCCACGCCGCCCCGACCGGCAGCACCTCCAGCCCCGCCGCCTTCGCCAGCCGCAGTACCCGGTCCAGATCCTCCGCCGTGCAGCCATAGTCGGTCGGCCGGTCCGACACGTCGTGGCCATAGGCCGTCAGCCAGCCCTTCGCCGCCGCCGACGCGGCCATGAGCGCCTCGAGGTCGTAGTCCGGCAACCGCCGGCTCTCCAGCCCGATACTCTTGATCAGCCCCCGGTCCTCGCGCCCGACGTTGACGCCGTCGCGCACGCCACGACCCAGCGCGAACCGTTCGCGCACGATCCGCTTGGCCCCCACGGTCGCGTCCCCGAACGGCCAGGCGAAGGTCGTCATCCGATACCCGTCCAGCCGTTCCGCCACCCAGGCTGCATTGGCGTCCAGACTCAGCCGCAGGGCTTCGCTGCTCATGCGCAGGGCGCTGGTGTGACCGAAGGTATGACAGCCGACCTCATGGCCCGCCGCGTGCAGGGCCTGCAGGTGTTCGACCCGGTACTGGTCGCGGTCCATATTGACCGCGCCCGCCAGCCCGCCACAGACATAATAGGTGGCCTTGATCCCGTGCCCGGCGAGGATCGGCCCGGCCTCGGTCCAGGCGCTGGCCGGGATGTCGTCGAAGCTCAGTGAGAACACGCCGCGCGGCGGCGCGATGGTCACCGCTGCGGTATCGAGATAGCGCGCGGCGCGCCGGCGCATCTGGTCGATCAGCTTCATGACCGCAATCATAGCGCGGTGCCGCTTAACGAAGGGTATGGCGGGGCTTCGTCTTGCCCGCAAACCACCGCCCGTCTAGGGTCCGCGCCTCTCATATTGCGACTGCGAATAGCCCCCCGTGACCCCTGAACCTCTCGCCTTCCAGGACCTGATCCTGACGCTTCAGAAATACTGGGGCGACCAGGGCTGTGCCCTGCTTCAGCCCTATGACATCGAGGTCGGGGCCGGCACCCTGCACCCCGCCACCGTGCTGCGCGCGCTGGGCCCGCGCCCGTGGAAGGCCGCCTATGTCCAGCCCAGCCGCCGCCCCGGTGACGGCCGCTATGGCGAAAATCCCAACCGCCTCCAGCACTATTACCAATTCCAGGTGATCCTGAAGCCCAACCCCGATAACCTTCAGGACCTCTATCTCGGCTCGCTGGCGGCCATCGGCATCGATCCGAAACTGCACGACATCCGCTTCGTCGAGGACGACTGGGAGAACCCCACCGTCGGGGCCTGGGGGCTGGGCTGGGAAGTCTGGTGCGACGGCATGGAGGTGACCCAGTTCACCTATTTCCAGGGCGTCGGCGGCATCGAGGTCGACGTCGTCTCGGGCGAACTGACCTACGGGCTGGAGCGTCTGGCCATGTATGTCCAGGGCGTCGACAGCGTTTACGATCTCGTCTTCGCCAAGGGCATGAACGGGGAAAAGCCGGTCACCTACGGCGAGGTCTTCCTCGAGAACGAACGCCAGCAGTCCGAGGCCAATTTCCACGGCTATGACGTCGACGGCCTCAAGCGCCGCTTCGAGGACATGGTCGCCGAGGTCGAACGCTTCCTGGCGATGAAGGGCCCGCAGGACCAGGCCCTGGTCCTGCCCGCCTACGATCAGGTGCTCAAGGCCAGCCACCTGTTCAACCTGATGGACGCCCGCGGCGCCATCGCCGTCGCCGAACGCCAGAGCTACATCGGCCGCATCCGGGACCTGTGTAAGGCCTGTGCGACGGCTTACGTCGAGCAAGAGCGAGCGAGCGCGTGAACATCGACGGTCGCCATAGCGCCCCCTTCCCCCTGGAGGGGGGAAGGGCCGGGGATGGGGGTGGCGCCGGTTCCGCCGCCGCCCGGCCGACCCGGATCGCGCCCGGTGGTACCGCCCGCGCCCGCCGCCTGCGTCGCGAACAGACCCTCGCCGAACGCCTGCTGTGGGAAGCACTGCGGAAGCGGAAGATGAATTTCCGCCGGCAGGCTCCGATTGGCCGCTTCATCGCCGACTTCGCCCACCTTGCCTCTCGGCTGGTGATCGAAGTCGATGGCCCATTCCACGATCTGCCGGATCGTCAGATCTCCGACGCCGCGCGCACCCGCTGGCTCAATGACAATGGCTACCGTGTCGTCCGCTTCCCGGAGAAGCAGGTCCGCGACGAGCTGATGGCCGTGGTCGAACAGATCGTCGCGGCGACGACACCACCCCCATCCCCAGCCCTTCCCCCCTCCAGGGGGAAGGGAGCACCACGGTACGACGTCCGGTAATGCCCCAACTCCTCATCGAACTCTTCTCCGAAGAAATCCCCGCCCGGATGCAGGCCGGGGCGGCGCGTGATCTCGAACGCATGGCCGCCGACCGCCTCAAGGCCGCCGGCCTGACCTGGGACGCCCTGACCACCTTCGCCGGACCGCGTCGCCTGACCCTGGTGGTCGAGGGCCTGCCGACGGCGACGCCGGACCGCGAGGAAGAGCTCAAGGGTCCCCGCACCTCGGCCCCGGACCAGGCGCTGGACGGCTTCCTGCGCAAGACCGGCCTGAGCAAGGATCAACTGACCGACCGCGACGGTGTCTGGTTCGCCGTGATCGCCTCAAAGGGCGTGCGCACCACCGATGTTGTCGCCGGCATGGTCGACCAGATCGTGCGCGGCTTTCCGTGGCCCAAATCGATGCGCTGGGGCTCCGGCACCCTGCGCTGGGTCCGGCCGCTGAAGCGGATCGTCGCCCTGTTCGACGGCCATGTGGTGCCGTTCGAGATCGACGGCATCCAGAGCGACAACGTCACCGAGGGCCACCGCTTTATGGGCGGGGCCAAGCCGTTCGCGGTGCGCGACTTCGCCGACTATCGCCACAAGCTGCGCGACCATTTCGTCATCCTCGACGCCGCCGAACGCCGTCTGCATATCCTCGAGGCGGCGAAAGCCACCTGCCACGCCCGCGGGCTGGAACTGGTCGACGACGACGGCCTGCTGGACGAGGTCGCCGGCCTGGCCGAATGGCCGACCCCGATCCTCGGCGACATGGACCCCGCCTTCCTCAGCCTGCCGCCGGAGGTGGTCCGGCTGTCGATGAAGGTGCACCAGAAATATTTCGCCGTCCGCCGGACCGCGGACCTTCAGGTCCGCGACGCCGCGCCGGCCGCACAGGCGGACCTGAAGGTCCGCGCTCCATTGGCTCCCCATTTCCTCGTCGTCGCCAATGTCGAGGCGACCGACGGCGGCAGCGCCCTGGCCGCCGGCAACAGCCGCGTCCTGTCGGCCCGTCTCGACGACGCCCGCTTCTTCTGGGACGAGGACCTGAAGACCGGCTTCGACGTCTGGGCCAGGAAACTGGAAGGCGTCACCTTCCACGCCAAGCTCGGCACGCTGGCCGAGCGCGTCGAGCGCATCGCCGCCCTCGCCCGCGAGATCGCCCCGCTGGTCGGGGCTGACCCGGATCAGGCCGAGCAGGCCGCGCGACTGGCCAAGGCCGATCTGGCCAGCGCCATGGTCGGGGAATTCCCCGAACTGCAGGGCGTGATGGGGGGGTATTATGCAAGAGCCCTTCCCCTCGAGGGGGAAGGGAGACGAAACGCCATCGCCGACGCCGTCCGCGACCACTACAAGCCCCAGGGCCCCGCCGACTCCGTGCCGACCGCCCCCCTGACGGTGGCCGTGGCCCTGGCCGACAAGCTCGACACCCTGGTCGGCTTCTTCGCCATCGACGAAAAGCCGACGGGTTCGAAGGACCCGTTCGCCCTGCGCCGCGCGGCTCTGGGATTTCTCAGACTGGTCTTTGAGTCCGGTGTGCGTCTGAACTTTATGGAGGTGGCGATGAACGCCTGTGAGCGCGTAAGGCCCGCTACCGACGTCGACCCCCAGGACGTGGCCAACGATCTGAACTATTTCGTTTCCGATCGCCTGAAAGTGATGTTCCGGGATGAAGGGCGACGCCATGACGTCGCGGCGGCCGTGATCGCCTACGGGGTCAACGACTACGTTGCCAGTCGCGCCCTGATCGAGGCGCTGGACGTCTTCCTCGCCACCGACGACGGGGCCAATCTGCTGGCCGGCAACAAGCGCGCCGCCAACATCCTGCGCGCCGAAGAAAAGAAGGGCCCGCTGCCGACCGGCGAACGTCAGGCCGGACTGGCCGGTGAGCCCGCCGCCGAAACCGCCCTGGCCTATGCCGTCATCGCCGCCCGCGCCGATGTCGACACCGCCCTCGCGGCCGAGGATTTCGCCGCCGCCATGACCGCCCTGTCGCGCCTGCGCGGCCCGGTCGACACCTTCTTCACCGACGTGATGGTCAATTCCGACGTGCCCGAGGAACGCGCTAACCGCCTGAAACTGCTCGGCCAGGTCCGCGACGTCATGGGTCGCGTCGCCGACTTCGGGATGATCGCGGGGTAGCCCCGTCTTCCTTCTCCCCTTGCGGGAGAAGGTGCCCCGAAGGGGCGGATGAGGGGTCACACCGGCGGCCCCGGGGAAGGGACAGCTCCGGCCGCTCACTCTCGCCGTCCGGGAAACCCCTCATCCGTCAGCCTTCGGCTGCCACCTTCTCCCGCAAGGGGAGAAGGACGCAGGGACTGGTCAAGCGTCGCTCCTGCGCCCAATCTCCGGACTGGTATCGGTTCAGTCAGAGGAAGATCGTCGATGGGTATGGGCATGGTCGCACTGGCCCTGATCGTCATCGCCGGGGCGTGGATCTACTATCGCCTGGCGCTGGGCCGGTCCGAGACCGCGGCGCTGTGGCCCCGCGTGACCGGCACGATCACCGCCTCGCGCTATCAGGAAAGCCCGGCCACGACCACGGACGGGGACGAGCACATCCGCTATTTCGCCAATGTCGCCTATCGCTATGTCGTCGACGGCAGGCCCTACAACTGCGAGCGCATCGCCTTTCACGGCATCGATCCGCACACCCGGCTGCTGGCGGTCCAGGCCATCGTTGACCGCTATCCGACCGGGGCGACGGTGCGGGTCCGCTACAATCCCGACGACCCTGGCGATGCGGTGCTTGAGGTGCGGCGACCGTCGCGGATCACGCCGCTGATCATCACCGCGATCGGCCTGGCGTTGCTGGTCGCCGGGGTCTGGGTGACGGCCCACTGACACCCCGGCCGGCGACCGGTTTCAGAACGGGAAGAACAGCGGGATGGTGGCGACGCCGGCGATCCAGGTGACGATGTTCAGCGGCACCCCAACCTTGACGAAATCCATGTATTTGTACTTGCCGACCTGGAAGACGAGCACATTGGTCTGATAGCCGAACGGCGTGGCGAAGGCGGCGCTGGCGGCCATCATCACCCCGATCAGGAACGGCCGCGGATCAACGCCCAGGCTCTCGGCCAGCGCCACCGCCACCGGGGTGATCAGCACGGCCACCGCGGCGTTGGACAGCAGTTCGGTGGCGAACAGCGTCACCCCGTACAGGATGGCCAGGGCGGCCCACGGGCCCAGCGGCCGGATGAAGTCGATCAGCAATTCGGTGCCCGCGGCGGCCAGACCGGTGACCTCGATCGCCAGGCCGACGACCACCATGCCGGCGATCAGCAGCAGCACCTCGGGGCGCAGGCCGGCATAGGCCTCCTCGGGTGTGATGATCCGCATCAGGATCAGGATCACCGCCCCGGCGAAGGCCGAGGCGGCGATCGGGGCGATACCCAGGGCGGCGGCACCGATCACCGCGACGAACACCCCCATGGCGACCATGGCCTGGCGGGGCCGGAACGGCCGGTCGACGGCGAACAGCTTCAGATCGCCCAGCATGCCGTCACCGGTCTGCTCGTGCGGACCCTCGCCCTCGCCGTCGTCGACCCCGTCGGCCAGCAGCCGGCTGCCGAAGAAAAACAGATAGGCCCCGCCGACCGCGGCGATGATCAGCGCCACCGGGGTGATCTCGAACATGCCGAACACCGGCTGGCCGGCGTTGCGGGCCATGTCGTTGACCAGCAGGTTGGTCGAGGTGCCGATCAGCGTACAGGCCCCGCCCATGATGGCGATGTAGCTGAGCGGAATCAGGAACCGCTTGGGCGACAGACTCAGCGAGGTGGCGACATCGCGCACCACCGGCGCGGCCAGCACCACGATCGGGGTGTTGTTGAGAAAGGCCGAGGCTGCGCCGCACAGGATGATGACCAGCCACAGACCCAGCTTGCCCATCTTGGCGCACAGGACGGTGGCCTGCCGGATCAGCAGCCCCATCAGGCCGGTCAGCTCGATGGCGTAGGCCAGGACGAACAGACAGGCGAGGGCGATGACGGCGGGACTGGCGAAGGCCCCCTGCACCTCGACCGGGCGGATCACGCCCAGCAGCAACAGGGCCGCGGCCGCCGACAGGGCGGCGACGTCAGAACGCACCTTGCCGTGGATCAGGACCCCGACCACCGCTACCAGGACGACAAGCGCCGCGATCTGATCGAAACTCATAACCTGTGCAGACCCCCCCGGGCGGCTGGCGTCAACCTTTTCGGCCGATGTCGTCACCGCGATAGCGTTTTTGTGTTATGGCCGATCCATGCCTCGTCTGAATGTGTCTCCGCTTCATCGTCGCAAGCTCGGCGTCGTTGTCACCGCGATCGCCGCGGGCCTGCTGCTGGCCCAGTGTGGCCCCAAGGAAAAGCCGGCCGAGACACCCCCGGCCGAGGTGCCCGAGACACCGGTTGTCGTGACGCCGACCCTGCCGGCCGGGGCACCACCGCTGACCCGCGCCGACATTCTGGCGGCCGCCGCCCGCGCCGCCTCGACCTATGCCGCCGGCGAAACGCCGTCCGGCAGCGATCCGCTGGTTGGTCGCCCCTTTGCCGTCCGCATGGCCTTCGGCTGCGGCGGTCCCCTGGCCGTGCCCGCGTCCGCCGCCGAGATCGACGGCCTGCCCCGGGCGACCTGGGGCCCGGATCACAAATCCATCCAGCTGAGCCTGACCCCCGGGGAATGGCTCGATTCAGCCCTGATCGCCGGGGCCGGGGCCGAGGCTGCCTGGGAAACCGTCGAGGGCTTCTGGGCCCCGCGTCCGTGGCTGGCGACCGACGCCTGCCCGGCCGTGCGTCGTGATCCGCTGCAGGGCACCAGCGCCGCGCCGTCGGCCCAGACCGTCGGCCTCGCCGCCGTGTTCGCCAAAGGCAGTTCCCGTCTGGCCCAGCGCAACGGCCGGGCCTATCGCTATACGGTGCGGGCCGAGGGTGACCGGCCGCTGGTCGCGCCCGAAGACGGCTATCGTCTGGTGCTGGAAGGCCGCGTCGTCGGCTTCCCCGGTGGTCGCGCTATCGGTTGCCGCGCCTCCGGTCCGGACCAACGCCCGGTCTGCATTGCTGCCGTCCAGCTGGACCGGGTCGCCTTTGAAAGCGCCACCGGCACGGCTCTCGGCGAGTGGCGCAAGGGCTGATCCGCACCGCCCGTCCGACCTCAATCCGGGAACGACACGCGGGCTCACGCTTTGTTACGACCCCGGCCTCGCCTTCGCGGTCGCAGCACGCTAGTCAGGCCGGGACGGGCGGGCCTTCCGGTTCCGCCTCAGACAGACCACGGCTCAGGGGCTGGATATGACTCAGTGGGTGTACGGTTTCGGTGGCGGTTCCGCCGACGGGGCCTCATCGTTGAAGAACCTTCTCGGCGGCAAGGGGGCCAACCTCGCCGAGATGTCCTCGCTGGGCCTGCCGGTCCCGCCCGGCTTCACCATCACCACCGAGGCCTGCGTCCACTATTTCAGCAAGGGGCAGACCTATCCCGACGCCTTGGCCGGTCAGGTCAGGGCCGGGCTGGAGAAGGTCGAAAAGATCACCGGCAAGCGCTTCGGTGACGCCGCCAACCCGCTGCTGGTCAGCGTCCGCTCCGGGGCCCGCGCCTCGATGCCGGGGATGATGGACACGGTCCTGAATCTGGGCCTCAACGACGAAACCGTCGAGGGCCTGGCCACCCTGTCCGGCGACCGCCGCTTCGCCTTCGACAGCTACCGCCGCTTCATCACCATGTATTCGAACGTCGTCCTCGGCCTCAGCCACGACGATTTTGAAGAGGTGCTGGACGACCACAAGCAGCGTCTCGGCGTCACCGTCGACACCGATCTGAGTGCCGACGACTGGGAAAAGGTCGTCACCGAATACAAGGCCGTGGTCGAGGACCGTCTGGGCCAGCCCTTCCCGCAGGATCCACAGGACCAGCTGTGGGGCGCGGTCTCGGCCGTGTTCGACAGCTGGATGAACGAACGCGCCAAATTCTATCGCCGCATGCACGACATCCCCGAGAGCTGGGGCACGGCGGTCACCGTCCAGTCGATGGTGTTCGGCAATATGGGCCAGACCTCGGCCACCGGCGTGGCCTTCACCCGCAACCCGTCGACCGGTGAAGCCCGGCTGTACGGCGAATTCCTGATCAACGCCCAGGGCGAGGACGTCGTGGCCGGCATCCGCACGCCCCAGTCGCTGACCAAGGCCGGGCGCGAGGAAATGGGCGAGACGGCCCTGTCGATGGAAGAGGCGATGCCGGCGGTGTTCGCCGAATTCGTCGAGGTCATCGGCAAGCTCGAAACCCACTATCGCGACATGCAGGATATCGAGTTCACGGTCGAACAGGGCCGGCTGTGGATGCTGCAGACCCGCAACGGCAAGCGCACCGGCAAGTCGGCCCTGAAGATCGCCGTCGACCTGGCCGCCGAAGGCGTCATCAGCCGCGACGAGGCCATCAGCCGGGTCGATCCCTCCGCCCTCGACCAGCTTCTGCACCCGGCGCTGGACCCGAACGGCGTCCGCCATGTGGTCGCCACCGGCCTGCCGGCCTCACCCGGGGCCGCCACCGGCAAGATCGTGTTCGACGCCGACGAGGCCGAGCGCATGTCCCAGCTGGGCGACGCCGTCATCCTCGTGCGCGAGGAAACCAGCCCCGAGGACATCCGCGGCATGCACGCGGCTCGGGGCATCGTCACCGCCCGGGGCGGCATGACCAGCCACGCCGCCGTGGTGGCGCGCGGCATGGGCCGCCCCTGCGTCTCGGGGGCCGGGGAAATCGCCATCGACGAACGCGGCGGCACCTTCACCGCCCGCGGCCGCACCTTCAAGGCGGGTGAGGTCATCACCATCGACGGCTCGAAGGGTGAGGTTCTCGATGGTGCGGTAGACATGATCGAGCCCGAGCTGACCGGGGACTTCCAGACCCTGATGGGCTGGGCCGACGCGGTTCGCCGCCTGAAGGTCCGTGCCAACGCCGAGACGCCGCTGGACGCCCGCACCGCCCGCGGCTTCGGGGCCGAGGGCATAGGCCTTTGTCGTACCGAACATATGTTCTTCGACGACGCCCGCATCGCCGCCGTGCGCGAGATGATCCTGGCCGACGATGAACAGGGCCGCCGCCTCGCCCTCGCCAAGATCGCCCCGTTCCAGAAGGCCGATTTCGTCG